>Ga0213835_100049_pt1 | contig 173287 bp, 181 predicted proteins | sample SWPATP01_FD_160576 | JGI IMG/M metagenome (GOLD analysis project Ga0213835, IMG submission 160576) | Coastal seawater microbial communities from Marineland, Florida, United States - SWPA TP0 #1 | ecosystem: Environmental > Aquatic > Marine > Coastal | place: USA: Florida | collected 2016-08-05
AGAGCAAAGGCGCTGCTGATGAATCAGGAGGCCAATGAGTCTTTGAGTCATGTCCTGCCTTCCAGGGTCAGCCTGGCAAGATGTCCCTGATTCAGCGAGGGACATTCTGAGTATTACAATGGGTCTTGCCCACCCCCGGCGGGCCGATAAATACCAGGTTCTCGCGGTTGTCGAGGAAGGCGAAGTCCAGCAGGGCGTTGATCTGGCGCTTGGTGATCGTGGTCTGGTGCCGGTAGTCGAACCCCTCCAGCCGCTTGTCGCTGGGGAACCCGGCCTGGCGCCGGTAGAGGTCGATGCGCTTTGCCTCGCGGGTCTGGCGCTCGTGCTCGACCAGCATGTCGGCAAAGGCCAAGTAGGAAACCTCGTTGGCCTCGGCCTGAGCCAGTAGGTCGGTGAGGTCACCGGCGATGGCGCCGAGGCGCAGGCTGCGGTAGCGCCCGGCGGTCAACTCAAGCTGCCCCATGGGTCACCTCCTGCTGACCACCGGAGCGGCCAAGTTGGGCGTAGGGAGCCAGCTCCGCCGGCGTTGTACCCGGGCTGGCGGGCACGTCGGCGTCGTGATCCCGGCCCCGCGCCTTGGCCAGCCGGGCCGCCGCCAACCGCTCCTTGAGCCGCCTAGCCGTGAGGCGCTCCCGGGTAACCCAGTCGCTGACCAGCGCCAGGTCCAGATCGGGCTCGCCTTCCAGCACCTTCCTGGCGCCGCGTAGCTGGTCCTTGTAGTGATGCGGCATGCTATCGCGCAGTCGGGCGCAGAGTTGCTTTCCTAGCGTTTCACCGAGGCGCTGAGCAATGGCTTGCTCCAGGTCGGCCTCCTGCTGGTGGTGATCACGGTAATGGTCGCTGTTGCGTAGCGTGCGACCCTTGCCCAGATGCAGGGTATGAGCGGCGATCTCGTCGCCGCTCTCCAGGTCGTGAACCGTCAGCCGGTCGCCCGCTTCTTGAACCCCGACACGGCCCTGCTGGTAAGCCATCGGCACCGAGTACTTGTTGGCCTTCCAGGCGATCAACCCGGTCTTGTCGACCCGGCGCGGGGCCAGGCTGTCGTCCTCGCGGCCCACGCAGGCCGGGGTCAGGTAGGGGCGCAGATGGCGCCGCTCCTCGGCGTCGCACAGAGCCCTCGGCTGCTGGCCGGTGGTGCCGTGGGTCCGCACGTTGGCGACGTCGTCGAGCCACTGCCGCACGTAAGCGCGCAGGTCGGCCTCGTCTCGGAACACCTCGCCATAGAAGGCATCCTGTTTGGCGTACTTCACTCCGGCCTCGACCTTGCCCTTGCTCTCCGGGTCGTAGCCGCAGCAGGCGCGGATCCGGAAGCCGGCGGTGGTGGCGTACTCATGGAAGCGCTGGTTCACCTCCAGCTCGCGGAACTGCTCGCTGATCACCACCATCTTGGTCTGGTCGTAGACGCACTCCTCGGGCAGGCCGCCGAAGTAGCGGAACGCCTCGTCGTGCAGGCGGATGAAGGTGGCGGTATCGAGCGGTGACAGGCTGACGCCGACATAGGACAGGCGCGAGTAGGAGAGCACGAACACAACGAAGTACAGAGGGCGCGGCTCGCCGTCGATCATCACCTCGCGCAGCTCGCCCGGATCCACCTGGCACTGCACCCCTGGCACCATGTCGAGCACCGGCTCGTAGTAGCGCCGCTGCCGGCTGGCCACCGTGCTCTTCACCTGCTGTACGTAGCGGCGCAGGGTGCGCTCGGAGACCGCCAACTCGCCGACCTTCTCGCGCAGCTTGCGGGCCACCTTGACGCTGCTCAGCCGGGGGAAGGTGCGCAGCAGGTAGACGATGTAGTCGCGGTGGGCGTCGAGCTTCTTCTCGCGCTCCCGGTTCGACTGCGCCGCCTCGATGGTGGCCTCGTCCTGGCGCAGGTACTTGCGGACGGTGTTGCGGGAGATACCCAGCTCCTGGCCGATGGCGCGGATCGACAGGCCCTGTCCGCCATCGTGTAACGCTTTGATCTTGTGAATCATTCCCCAGTCCTTCACATCTCCGTCCCGACCCTTGGCTGAGCCGACACGGTAGGTGGATGGTGGCAGCGCTGCCACCTCGGGGGTGGGTCAAAAGCGTTGGCCGGTACTGGGTCACTTTACTTGGCCATTAACACCTGAACCTCGGGCTCTGATATTGAGCTTAACTCACTGAGCCGGTGTATGGATTCAGGTTGACACACAGGGCATCGCACCGATCCAGTAGTGCGGCTCAAGGAAGACTGTGACCTCCTTGCCAAGCAGAAGGTGCTCAATTGCTGTCTTGAGGTGCCCGATGCCGCCGCAGACCTCAATGTCACCGCCGACCTGACCAAGCGGACCATTGTCTGCTCCATGCGCCTGGCAGCCCCTCAGGACAAGAAGCGTAGCTCAGCGAGGGTGAACTGGTTGGCGAAGCAGCTCACCCGCGCGGAGACGGAGAGCATGTTCGTCAAAGCGGTGCGGCCAGGGCGGGCAGAAGAAACCCAAGAGACGTTAGCGCGTGTGCTGGAAGACGCAACCGCCTTGGAGTCACCCGCTACCGATGTGGTACCCAGCGCTTTCGAAATTTTCTATATGGCGGATCTTGGGCACCGTTTCGCCGGGAACAAGATATTCATCGAGGAGCTGGAGAAGGCCGTGCCGCATTTCTATCAGCAGGTTGGCCAGCGGCTCAGGGCTTGGGTAGCACCGCCGCCGAAGCTTCATCGGCGCGATCCTGCGGCGCAGATGGATGACGAAGCGGATGAGTCGTTGGAGCCAGCCGCCGCTGAGGTGCCGCCATCTGCTCCTCACTTGACCAAAATCGGTACGGGCCAGGCCTGAATGATGTGGAATTTCTGACCCAGCTGTTTGGGCCCTTAAACGGGCCCTCTTATTTTTCAGTGTGTTAGCGCATCAACACTTGGTCCACATAGCTTCCATCTTGGAGGCTCTCGATTGTCACCTCGGCAAACTCTGCTTCCATCACGCCCTTGGCCTTTTCCTGTTCAAGATATGCTTCGGCCAGCTCAAGCGCAGCATGGCTGTCGGCAAGGATAGCCGCGCTCATCCAATTGGCGGGGATTTCTCCACCTAGTTCGTGCCGCTCGGCGTAGCTTTCCTCGACTGCTGAGTAGCACTCCCTCGCGCTTTCATTGCTCTCGACTTCTTCTATCAGCATGCAGCGGAAAAGGGGAAGAGAGTCATTGCTCGGCGCGATGTCATAAGCTTGCTCCACAGTGCTTAGAGCAAGCTCGTAGTTTTTTTGATAGATAGCAATTTGAGCTCTGTTTATCAGCGCGAAGTGATTCCTGGGATCGGCCTCAAGCGATTGCTCGATAAGAATTTTCGCTTTTTCCAGTCTCTCATTGTTTCTCTCTGCAATGCCGCGAGCAGTTTCTTCGTTGGCTTTCCTTTGAAGCTCGATGGAATCGCTAGCGAGATCATTGCCTCTACCTTCCTGGCAGGCCGTGAGGAGAAGAGTCAGCGAAGTGATTAAAAATAATTTACGGAGCATGCTGTTTCTCAACTGCCTGAATGGAAATCGTTTTGCTTGTGCTGGGTGGCATCGGTGCTGCTGATCCTGCGCTGGTCTGGTACTGGAAGGTGCCTTGGAGGTAAAGAGAAAGCGTCTTGCCAGGCTGTGGTTCGGGTAAGGAAAAGGAGGCGTGGCCTACCGGTCTATATAGAGGTTCATCCGGCCAAGCATTGATTCCGTTATTCTGAAGAACTGCCGATTCCAGTAACTGATCGCCATCCCTGAGCTCGGCACGCATGGCTAGAATGGCCGTGCCACCTCCTGGGGTTTGTGCTGCGATTGCTCCACCACGTGCCGATAGATGAAGCGTGTTATCTCTAATCGTGACATGGACCCGAAAGATATATCCGCCATTACTTCCAATACCTTCGACGAAGAGATAGGCTGGCTGATTCATGATCACTTCGGTTTCAGAGGCGACATACTCGTATTCAGCTTCTGGGGAGTTTTCGGCAAACGAGGTCGTGAATGAGACGTTTTGATTTCCGGGCACCTTAAGCGAACGCATACGCGCTAGCGAGCCTGCTGCTTGTGAGCTTACTCCAGTAGGGGAGCCGGTGACTATGGTAGAAGCCGCTTCGACGTAACCGCCACACGACGTAGCGCTGCCATCGATGGCTGCAGCTGAGCCCTCGATTGGATACCACGCCACGCCGGCGGTAATGCTGGCGCCACAGGAACTCTTGTCGCCGACTCTGGCGACGGGAATGCCATCCACCTTGGCTGTGCTTGCACCGGAAACGATCCGATGCGGTCCACCCTTGCAGGAGCAAGCTACCTTGTCGCCAACCTTCGCAAGATCCATGGTTTCTTCCCTTCTATTCCATGCCCATGGTGCGGTTATCGATTATCGCTAGATTTGGTTCCTTGGCTACCGCTGGGTGGGAATTTGAGAAATCGCTTACGGCAGGGGGAGAAATATCTTACAGAGCTAATGTGCTGGCGACCCAACTCCAGCCATTGTTTACATAAGCGGGCGCCTCAAGGGCGCCCGTTTTCGTAGTGGGGTAGTTGCCTCACCTTCAGAAGCGGTCGACCCGGAACGGTGCCATATCCACCGCGGGCTCCTCGCCATCCATCATCTGGGCGAGCAGTTCGCCGGTGGCCGGGCCCAAGGTGAAGCCCTGGTGGCCGTGGCCGAAGGCGAGCCACAGCCCTTCCTTGCTGGGGGCGGGGCCGATTACCGGCTTCATGTCGGGCAGGCAGGGGCGGGCGCCTTTCCAGGGCTGGCTGTCACGCCGCTTGCCCAGCGGGAACAGCTTGCGTGCCACCTTCTCGGCGGCGGCTAGCTGCTTGTACTGGGGTGGTGAATCCAGATCGGCCAGCTCGGCGCCGGTGGTCAGGCGAATGCCGGCGCGCATCGGTTCGAGCAGGAAGCCTTTCTCGGCATCCATCACCCAGTGGTTGAGCTTGGCATCCCCTTCGGCGGAGTAGTGCATGTGGTAGCCGCGCTTCACGAACAGCGGCACTTTCATGCCCAGCCTGCCCAGCAGCTCTCCGGCCCAGGGGCCCAGGGCTACCACTACCTGTTCTGCCTCCATGGGGCCTTCGCTGGTATTGACTCGCCAGCCGCCCTCGACCTGGAGCACGTCCTCGACGCTGGCCTGCTTTATGTGGCCGCCCTGTGCGGCAAAGCTGCGGGCATAGGCCTGCACCAGGCCGCCCGGGTCCGAGACCATCCAGGGCTGGGTCCAGTGGATCGCCCCGACCAGCCCCTTGGCCAGATGCGGCTCCTTGGCGTAGAGCGCCTCGGCGTCCAGCGCTTCATACTCGACCCCGAAGCGCTCATGGTTTTCCTGGGCTTCTTTCTGGCGCTCTTCGAACTCCTTCTGAGTGCGGTAAAGCTCCAGCCAGCCGCCCTTGCGTACCAGCGCCTCGGCGCCGGCGGCTTCGATCATCGGCGCGTGGGCATCCTGGCAGCGCATGATCAGCGATGCCCACTCGGTCACGATGCGCTCGTAGCGCTTACCGCTCGAGTTCAGCCAGTAGTCCAGCAGCGGGCCCGCCGCGCTCAGCATGCCGGTGGGGCGGTAGCGGATGTCCACCTGGCGGTTGGGCACCACCCGCAGCAGGGTGGCGATATCGCGGGGGAAGGCGTAGGGGCGCACCGCCTCGCGCTGGATGATGCCGGCATTGCCGAAGGAGGTCTCGAGGCCCGGTTCGCGGCGGTCCACCAGCGTGACGTCATGACCGCGACGCACCAGATGCCAGGCTACGGATACGCCGACCATGCCGGCACCAAGAACGATGATTTTGCGGGCCATGAAGGTCTCCCTGCCGATGGAATAAGGAAGCTCCGCTGGGGCAGAGCCTGTCATTGCGCGGAGTTTATCAGCACTTCCCAGAAAATCGGCTACCTGCTGAAAATTAAGATAAAGACACCATATTTGAATGTCATGGCAGAATATTTGCCCGTGGTCATGGAGCTGAATGGGATTTTTTGTTTGTGGCTGGCTGTTAGGCCTGCTTGTGCCATTACCGGATAGTGTAGGTGCTGCACTGAGGGCCGCCATGGTCTGGCATGATCTGGCTAGGCTCTGATCAAGGACGGGTGGGACGGGGGCTGATTCCGGCGGCTCGCAACGGGAAAATTACCGCTCGGTAATCTCCCATGGTGATCAAGGCTCGGTTCGCGGGAAAATTACCGCTCGGTAACTTTTGTACGGTCGTTCTTGCCAGTCTTTCGTGAACGGTAGCGATGGGGCTCGAACTGATGAGGCTCGGGCGGCTGCGTTGTTCATCGCGCAATGCCGCGAATCTTCGCTTCGCCTTCCGTCAGTACGCTCCATGCCTGACGCCTCAGCGCCTGGTCTCCTGCTGTCATCACTTCCAGCAGCCGGCGTTTCTCGGCCAGGTAGACCCGGGCGAAGCCGCGGTCTCGCGCGACGATGCTGATGGTGTTGTCGATCAGGTCGGCGTACTTGATGGTCTGCGCCTCTGGGGAGACCTGCGCCAGCCTGTCGCGCTCCAGCGCCTTGCGGTGAGCGCGGTTGCCGATTTCCGGGTCGATGAATTGATCCGTCAGTTCCTGCACCAGGGTGGCGACGCGCTGGCCGAAGCACTCCTCGATGTCCAGCGCCGTCACGGCGGTATCTTCGAGCACGTCGTGCAGGTGGGCGGCGGCGATCATCTCCGCTGTCGCTGCCTCCACGGCCGACACCATCTCTGCCACGGTCGCCGGATGCTGCCAGTAGGGCTCGCCGGTGTACTTGCGGCGCTGGCCCACGGCCTGATGGGCGGCCCGGCTGAACAGCGCCGCCCGTTCGATCATGTCGTTCATTCCGGCAGTTCTCTCCTCTCCGCCTTCTTCCGCTTCACCCTCTGCCATTCCATCTTCTGCCGCTCTAGCTTCACCTGACTCAATCGCGCGGTAACTTCTTCAAGCGCTCGTCGGCGCGCTTCACCGTTTTCATTTTTTCCGGCCGCTTCATGGCTTTCCAGTGGCGTATCTCTTCGATCGTGCGGCCGCAGCCGATGCAGAGATCGCCTTTCAGTTGGCATATCGAGACGCACGGGCTTTCGATCTTCTTCGCCATTCAATGCCTCGTTGGCTTGGTGCGTAGCCTGCGCTGCCAGTCGCCGCCGTGCTCTCGTTCACAGGCTTCTTCACTGTCGAAATCGAGGTGCCGCGAGGCGTCGCCGACATCGAGACCGGCCTCGGCCAGTGCCTCGGCGGTCAGGTCGGCGATGTAACGCCGGGCATCGCCCTTGAGCGCATTCGCCAGGTTGGGGTGGGTGTCGAACACCCAGGTCACCACCAGGCTTTCGGGAAAGCGCTGGTAATCGACCTCGTGGGTCAGCCAGCAGAAGCCGGGCAGCAGGGGCTTGGCCTGCTCGCAGGCGTGGGTCAGCGCAGCGCTCAGCCGTCGCTCCATCTTGCCGCGCTCTTTCTTGGCAATCATTGCATCTCCAAAACGTTTGGCCGGCCAGCCAGGACTCATTGGCGACCATGATGCCCACTTTATCGGGCTGAGCCACACAGTTCACTGCCCTACATCCCGATGGCACGGGCAGGGTTGGAGATACGGGGCCATCCGTGGCCCCATGGAGTGCATCATGGCTTGCTGGTTTTCTAGTGCGTCAGGATCTCGTTGAACTCCAGCACATTCCGGTCGGGGTCGCGGATGAAGCAGACGCTGCGGCGTCCGTGACCCATGACGACCGGCCCTTCGGTGATCTCGATCTCTTCGCGTGCCAGCCATGCCACCAGTTCGTCCATGCTCTCGACGATGAAGGCGGCGTGGGTGTAGCCGGGCCGTTTGATCGGGGCGTCCAGCAGTACGTTGCCCACTTCGGCGGGCACGCCGTTGTAGATCAGGTGGATGCGCAGGCCGGTGGGGTGCACGAGCCCGCAGGCCTTGGCCTCGGGGGCGAACTCTTCGGGATCGCGCAGGAAGCCCAGCTTGGCGTAGAAGGCTTCGGCGATGGTGAGATCGGTGACGCGGATGCCAATGTGATCGAGGCGTAGGGTATCGAAACGCATGGTAATGGCTCCTGGTGAAAAGAGGGATGGGTCAGGCTTCGAGCCCGGCGCGGGTGCGTTGGAAGGGAACGAAGCCGGGCAGGCTTTCGATCTGGCGCAGCCAGGCCCGCACGCTGGGGTAGCTGGAGAGGTCCACGTTGCCCTCGGGGGCACGTTCGACGTAGCTGTAGAGCGCGACGTCGGCGATGGTGGGCTGGGCCGTACCGGCGATCCAGCGCTGGCCTTCCAGCGTTTTTTCCATCACGGCGAGGGTGGCGTGGGCGCGCCCGATTACCTCTTCGGCACGGAAGGGGGCGCCGAACACGGTGATCAGCCGGGCGGCGCAGGCACCGTAGGCGATCTTGCCCGCCGCCACCGAGAGCCAGCGCTGCACCCGCGCCTCGTCGGCGGGCTCGGTCGGCAGCCAGTGGGAGGGGCCGATCTTCCTGGCCACGTAGACGAGAATCGCCAGCGAATCGGCAATGACGGTGCCGTTGTCGTCGAGCACCGGCACTTCGCCGAAGGTGTTGAGGGCAAGAAATTCCGGCTGCTTGTGGGCGCCGGCGGCGAGATCGACCTCGATCAGCTCATGCTCGACGCCGGCGAGGGAGAGGAACAGTGCGGCGCGATGCGCGTGGCCTGAGAGTGGGAAGTGGTAGAGCTTCATGGGGATTGTCCTCGGGGTTTTTGTGTCTTTTGCATTCTGTCTCTTGTCAATGAATGCGAGAATCCGTCGAAATCGCACTTCATCATTGCGGTTTTCGACGATAATGCTCGGTGGCGGGCTGGCGAGGGCGAGGAGGCGCAATGGATAGGCTGCGAACGCTGAGGACCTTCATCTGCGTGGCGGAGCAGTCGAGCTTTGCCGAGGCGGGGAGGCGTTTGAAGATGTCGCCCACTACCGTGACGCGGACCATCGCGGCGCTGGAGGCGAGCCTTGGGGTTCAGCTGTTGAGGCGTACCACGCGCAGCGTTCGGCTGACCGAGGAGGGCGCGCTGTTCCTGGAGCGGTGCCGGGCGGGGCTGGCCGAGATCGATGGGGCGTTCGACAGCGTGCGCGGCAATCGCTCGGCGCCCCGCGGCACCCTGACGGTGACGGCGCCGGTCATGTTCGGCCGGCTGCACGTATTGCCGGTGGTGGTGGAGCTGTTGCGACAGTACCCCGAGCTGCAGGTCCGGCTGCTGCTGCTGGATCGGGTGGTGCGCCTGGTGGAGGAGGGCATCGACGTTGCCGTGCGCATCGCCGAGCTACCGGACAGCTCGCTGCACATGCTGAGGATCGGCCAGGTGCGGCGGGTGCTGAGCGCGAGCCCGGCCTATCTCGCTGAGCGTGGCAGGCCGACCTCGCTGGCCGAGCTGCGCGAGCATGATCTGATTCTGATCGAGGATGAGGCCGTGTCGCAGCGCGGACTGAGCTTGGACGAAGGCCGGCGTGCCGGGCGCCCTGCCAGGCTGTCGGTCAACCACGTGGACGCCGCCATTGCCGCTGCGGTCGCCGGGCTCGGCGTGGTGCGCACGCTCTCTTATCAGATCGCCGAGGATGTCGAGGCGGGCCGGCTCGAGACCATCCTCAGCGACGACACCGCTCCCGCGCTGCCCATCTCACTGCTGTTCCAGAGCGGCCGCCGGGACCACCCGAACGTGCGCGCCTTCATCGATGCCGCCAGGCAGCATTTGCAGGGAGTGTCGTTATAGTCGGTGCTGGTCTGGTATTCAGGGCAGTAGTTGCCGTATCAGCTCTCCCCGCTCCATCTCCAGGATCTCCGCCAGCATCGGCTCCTGCGCGGCATTGCCGCTGGCCTGCCACTCCAACAAGAGTGACTCCGCCTCGGGCGAACCGGCCAGGCGGGCTGCCAGCAGATGGTTGGCGTCCGGCTGTGAGTCGGGCTCGCTGGCCATGACGTAGGCGGCTTCCACCTCCGCATAGCAGGCCATGGTATCGTCCGTGGTGCCTTCCAAGCGCTCGAGCACCATGCAGCGCAGCAGCAGGCCTTCCTTGTGCAATCCCTTATCATGCAACACGTCCAGGTCGCGCTTGGCTTCTTCGTAGCGGCCCATGCCGGCGAGCAGGTTGGCTCGGCTGCTGCGAAGCTCGGTGTCGTCGGGGTGTCGTTCCAGCCCCTCATCGTAGATCGCCAGCGCCTCTTCGAGCTGCTCCGCATCTCCTTGGGCTTCCATGACCGCCGCGCTGGCACGTTCCTGGTAGTACGCCGGTGGCTCGCCGCTGGCCGGTAAGCTGGCGGCAAGCAACAGGGCGGTGAGCGAGATAGTGCCGATCTTCATTGGGTTCATCCTGATCCCTTGGCTTCCTGTCCATGACGTGATGAAAGGATTATTGCTCGCTTGGCGCAGCTGGCCACGTGTGAGGGCAGGGTTGAGATATGGCTTACAGAAATTTCAGCCTGGGCTTACAAGTGGTGGGAGAGTACGAGTGCCATGCCGTGGCTCGTTTCGTGCAAAGTGGAATCGACACGACGACACCTATCGAGGTCGAGCGCTACGCTGGGCCGCTTTTCCTGTCCCACGGGGTGCAGGACAGGTTGTGGTCGGTGGAAATGACGAAGCAACTCGAACAGCGGCTTCATCGTCATGTGCGACAGCCGGCAGTCCATTATTACGAGGGCGAGGATCACCTGCCGGGGAGCGAGGGAGAGAATCGCCACCATGAACTATTGATCGATTTCTTTCAGCGTCACCTTGAGTCAACCGATACGATGAGCTGATATCCCGCCGGCACGGCGAGCAATGAACGAGCCAAGGAGGCTTGGTGATGGAGTGGTGGACCTGGATAACCTACGTGGGCGTGATCACGGCCCTGATCATCTTCCCGGGACCGGTGGCGCTGTTGTGCACCACCCATGGCCTGCGCTTCGGCCGCCACCGAGCCTTTGCCACCGTGCTCGGTGGCGGCGTGGCTTCGCTGGTGTTGATGACGCTCTCCGCGCTGGGCCTCGGGGCGGTGCTTGCCACCTCGGAGACGGCCTTCTTCGTGCTGAAGCTGCTGGGTGGGGCGTATCTGGTCTATCTGGGGCTCCAGGCCTGGTTCTCCGCGCCCAGTTCACCGGTTGCCGCGGCCAGCGAGCCGGCGCCGACTAGCGTGCGCCCTGCCAGCGGCTTGTTCCGTCAGGGGTTTCTGGTGGGCATCGGCAATCCCAAGGATCTGCTGTTCTTTGCGGCGCTGTTTCCCAACTTCATCACCATCGGCGAGCCACAGGTGCTGCAGTTCGCCATTCTGGCGCTGACCTGGCTGGTCATCGACACCACGCTGATGACGCTCTATGCCACCGCCGGCGCGGGGCTGGGGCGCTGGTTCGACAGCCCCGGCAGGCTGCGGGCGTTTCATCGCACCACGGGCGGGCTCTTTCTGGGCGCCGGGGGCACGCTGATTGCCACCAGTGCGAGCAAGTGAGACGGTGGCGCCGAGCCCGGGGCCAGCACGTAGCGTCTCGCTGAGCCGTCGGTCAGAGGCCGTATGAACCGAGACCGCCTACACCGCGGCCTCGTGGTGGCCGAGATGCTCCTGCTGGCGCTACCGGTCAGTGCGTTCTGCCTCGTGTTCGGCCTGGGGCTGCTGCTTACGGTGGGCTTTCCTTGGGGCATGCAGGAGGTGGCGATCATCCTCCTCGTTTTCGTCGGATCCCTGGGCATCGCTGGCTTGTGGTGTGTGGCGGTCGCATTCCTACTTAGGCGCGAGCGCTCCCTGTGGTGGTGGCGGGCGGCCTGCGCCGGGGCAGGGTTGACGCTCGTCTCGCTGGTGCTGGTCGGGCTGCTGGCGCTGGGCTGGGAGCCGGCGGAGTGGGTGATCATCGTTGCCTTGGGCATCTTCGCCAGCCCGTTGCTCATCCCCTTTCTTCACCTTCGCTATCTGTGCCATCCGCAGCGCGCCGCGCGGCTTCCTTAATTCCCACCCCGGTAACGCTCTCTCGCCTCGGCGATGGTGCGGTGGTTCTGGTCGGCCCAGGCGACCAGTGCACGCATCGGTTCGAGGAAGGAGTGGCCGAGTTCGGTGAGGCTGTACTCCACCCGCGGGGGCACTTCGGGGTAGACCGTGCGGGTGATGAAGCCGTCCTGCTCCAGGCGCTTGAGGGTGCGCGAGAGCATCTGCTTGGAGATATCGCCGATCTCGCGCATCAGTTCGTTGAAGCGGCGGGTGCCGGGCCGCAGGGTAAGCAGCACGAGCACGCTCCACTGATCGCCGATGCGGTCGAGCACGTCACGGATGGGGCAGGGGGTGTCGGGCTCGAATTTTTTCAGCTCTTGGAGTGGCATGGAAGCTCCTAGTAGTGCCCAAGGGTCATGACGGTATGACCGGGTCGCACGGCGGTGACTTCTTGCGAATGGCTGAGAAGTACCATAGTTTGCCATTTAGGTCTACAAGGTAGACCAGGTGCATAAAGCAAACCAAAGGAATCTTAGTCATGGCCAACGTCGCTCTCATCGGTGCTTCCGGCAATGCCGGCTCCCGTATCCTCGCGGAACTCTCCGACCGGAACCACCTGGTGACGGCCATCGCCCGTCATCCCGAACGCATCGAGCGCCTGTCGGGCGTGATGACTCAGCCGGGGGATGTGCACGACCGCGCCGGGCTGGCCGAAATGCTGCGTGGGCACGATGCGGTGATCAGCTCGGTGCATTTTGCCACCAGCGATGCCGATGCGCTGATCGGTGCGGTGCGCGACTCCGGGGTGAAACGCTATCTGGTAGTGGGTGGGGCCGGCAGCCTGGAGGTCGCGCCGGGTCAGCGCCTGATCGATCAGCCGAGCTTTCCGGCCGAGTACTTCGAGGAGGCAAGTGCCGGCGTGGCTTTTCTGGAATATCTGAAAGGCGTAAAGGATCTCGACTGGACCTTTCTCTCGCCCTCGGCACTGTTCGTACCGGGAGAGCGTACCGGCGAATTCCGCCTGGGCAAGGATGCGCTGCTGGCCAATGAAAACGGCTCCAGCATCTCGTTCGAGGATTACGCCATTGCCCTGGTCGATGAGCTCGAGCGCCCTGCCCATGTGCGTCAGCGCTTCACCGTGGGGTATTGATAAATACCGGTGCATGTATATAACGCAACAAGGCCCGCCTAGGCGGGCCTTGTCATCGAACCCAGAGGTTCGACAAATCGTTTAACCGTTAGGTTATGCGACTTGCTTGATATTCGAGGCTTGGAGGCCTTTCTTTCCCTGGGTCACGTCGAAGGAGACGGTTTGACCTTCCTGCAGGGATTTGAAGCCTTCTTCCTGGATTTCGGAGAAGTGGGCAAAAACGTCATCACCGCCATCGGCCGGAGTAATGAAGCCGAAGCCCTTGGAGTCGTTGAACCACTTGACTGTTCCAGTCGTCATAATCGAATTCCTTTTGCGCTAGGCGCCTTGCAATATTTCTGGTGTTACCCAGATGAGTAGTGGGTAAAACAAGATGAAATCACAGGGCTGCCGAACGAATCCGAACGCTACTGAAACTTTGTTGCTTGCCTACCAACTGAACCCACGGTGTCATGCTTGTTTGCCTGGGTCAAAGCCTTTCTCGATTGTTTTTCGGTATTCACGTGAAGGGCATGTTTTCGTTGAAGTTAATAAAAAAACCGCAGTGAAGGGTGCTGTCAGGATCGGCTGGGCTTGTGTATTTCTAGGGTTGTTATAACATAACAAAATAGGCGTTGGCGCAGCGCTTCCTGCTGCGGCGTATTCCCCGTTACGGTGCATTCCATGAGCTTCGATACCCAGGATCCGATTCCCGTTACCGTGCTGACCGGTTTTCTCGGCAGCGGCAAAACGACGCTGCTCAACCGTCTGGTGCGTCAGCCGGCGATGAGCAATGCGCTGGTGGTGATCAACGAGTTCGGCGATATCGGCCTGGACCACCGTCTGGTCGCCCAGAGCGATGAAAACAGCGTTGTGGAGATGAGCAGCGGCTGCTTGTGCTGCACCATCCGCGGCGACTTGAGCCGCACCGTACAGAAGACTTTCGATGCCGTCGAACGGGCGGGCGGCGAGTCTTTCTCGCGGGTGATCATCGAGACCACCGGGCTTGCCGATCCGGCGCCCATTCTGCACACCCTGATGACCGACTACTGGCTGGCCCATCGCCTGGTGCTGGATGGTGTGATCTGCCTGGTGGATGCCGCCAGCGGTATCTCGACGCTCAATGCCCACCGGGAGTCGCAGCGTCAGGCCGCCGTTGCCGACCGGCTGCTGATCACCAAGGGGGATCTGGTCGACGAGGAGCGGCTGACCCGGCTTGGCGAACATCTCGCTCGGATCAACCCGGCTGCCGAACAGCTGCAGGTACGCCACGGCGAGGTGGCGGTCGAGCAATTGACGGGCGGCAGCCTGCCCGTTCAGCAGCGCCGTGCGGAGCAGTGGCTGAGCGCCGCTTCCTATGCGCAGATTACGCCCGCCGGCAGTGCGGCACCGGCGAATGTCGGCAGCCTGGTCTCGATGGTGGCACCGGCATCCAACCCTTCACTGACCCGCCACGGCGAGCAGATCCGCTCCTTCTGCTTCACCGTCGAACAACCCATCGCCGCGGAGCTGTTGGAGGACTGGCTCGATCTGCTGATGTCGCTGCTGGGTGAGAAGATCCTGCGAGTGAAGGCCATCGTGAACGTGGCCGGGCGCGAGCAGCCGCTGGCACTGCACGGCGTGCAGCACATTTTCCACCCGCCGGAGCCGCTGCCGGTGGAGGCGTGCCGCGACGGTATCTCGCGCTTCGTGTTCATCACCAACGGCGTCGAGCCCGAGGCGGTCACCCGGCTGTTCGAGTACTTTCAGCCTGCCCAGGCGACGTGAAACGACTAGGGAGACGCTGCGCGTCGCCTGCACCACGCCCTGCGCGAGCAGCCCGGCATCGGCGGGTTCCGGCTGCGCGTGGTGCATGCCGAAAGCCTGCATGCCCACGACGCCGTGGCGCGCAGCGAGTGGAACTGGGGCGCTGCGTCATGCTCCTGACGGGAGACGGTCAACGTCGATTCCGGGCCGGTGGGCATCCCATGCTACTATGGGGGTTTCGGCGAACCTGACCGGCAAGAAGGATTGAGCATGCCTTTACTCGATAGCTTTACCGTTGACCACACGATCATGGCCGCCCCGGCCGTTCGCGTCGCCAAGACCATGCAGTCGCCGTCCGGCGATACCATCACGGTGTTCGATCTGCGCTTCAACAAGCCGAACGAAGACATGATGGGTGAGAAGGGCATCCACACCCTTGAGCACCTGTTCGCGGGGTTCATGCGCAACCACCTGAACGGCAAGGACGTCGAGATCATCGACATCTCTCCGATGGGCTGTCGCACCGGCTTCTACATGAGCCTGCTCGGCAGCCCCAGCGAGGAGCATGTCAGCGAGGCTTGGCTGGCGGCGATGCAGGACGTCCTCAACGTCAAGCGGATGGAAGACATCCCCGAACTCAACGAGTACCAGTGTGGCACTTTCGTGATGCACTCCCTGGAAGAAGCCCAGGAGATCGCGCGGAGCATCATCGAGCGCGGCATCGGGGTCAACAAGAACGCCGATCTCGCGCTGAGCGCCGAGCGGTTGAGAGCGCTGGGCAATCCCGACGCCTGAGCGGGCCGATGGAGTTGGCCATCGTCTGGACGAAGCGGTGACCGGTGAGCTGTACTGCAAGCAGCCATCGGTCCGTCGGGTCTACTGCCTCAGGCTGGACCGATTCGAACTGCGCTGTCTGAAGGAGGGACAGCGGATCCGCTTCGATCAGGAACACGCGTATGAAAGGAATCGACGCATGGCGGTTGCCGGCACTGTTGGTCTTGTTGGCCGTGACGCTCTTCGTTGCCGCGCCCAGTGCGGCGCAGCTGCCCGAGGGAGTAGGCGAGAACGGCAGCGAGCGAGAGGATGAGAGCGAGGAGCGGGAGTGGTTTCCCCTCGACTCGCTCAACGCCGGCCTCGGCGAGCCGCCCGACGAAGTCGAGCGGCTGACCCCTCAAGGTGCGCTCCGTAGTTTCGTGGAACTCACCGAGAACGACGAGTACGCCGCCGCGGCCCATCTGCTCAATCTTTCCGAGCTGGACGAGGCGGAGCAGCAGCAACAGGGGCCCGAGCTGGCCCGACAGCTGGCCTCGGTGCTCAGACGCGGTGAGTGGTTCAACGTCTCCAACCTGCCCAGCCGCCAGGACGCCGCCATCGAGGACCCTTCCGGTCAGCACCCGCTGGTGGGCGAGCCGCGCCGAAGTCTCGAGCTGGCCTCGATGACGGTCGACGGCGAAGACTACGAGGTGCGCCTGGAGCGCTACCGGGTGGACGACGAGCAGCCGGTATGGCTGATCTCCGCGGAGAGCGTTTCCGTCATTCCGCGGCTCTACGAAGAGTTTGGGCCGTCGCCGATCGAGGCCTACATACCGGAGCGCCTCAAGACGAGCTTCGGGATGCTGCAGGTCTGGGAGTGGATCGCCATTCCGCTCTTCCTGCTGCTGACCGGCCTGGTGGGGTGGGGCGTCTACGCCCTGGTTGGCCTGCTGGCGCGCTGGTTTCCCCACGGCGTGCCCAGTATCTTCGCCGGTCGTATCGGTGTGCCCATGGCGCTGCTGGTCATGGCCTTCGTCGCGCAGATGCTGCTCGACTACGTGGTCTCCTTCACCGCCGTGGCTACCACCTTCATCCGCACCCTGCTGATCATCCTGATTGCCTGGGGGGTGGGCACGATAGCGCTGCGCCTGGTGGATACCGTCTTGCTCAAGGTGACACGGCGCTTCGTGGGGGAGATCGACGACACCAAGCCCAAGGACGAGCGCCAACTGCTCACTTCCCTCTATGCGCTGCGCCGGGTCATCATCCTGATCGCGGTCATTGCCGTATCCGTCTATGTGCTGAGCCAGATCGAACTGTTCGAGACGCTGGGCCTGTCGCTGCTGGCCTCGGCCAGCGTGCTGGCGGTGCTGGTGGGTATCGCCGGCCAGGCGGTGCTGGGCAACATCCTCTCCTCGTTTCAGGTCTCGCTGGCCAAGCCCGTTCGCATCGGCGACCTGGTGATGTTCGAAGGGCAGTGGTGCTACGTGGAGGGCATCTTCTACACCTTCATCCGCCTGCGCTCGTGGGACGAGCGCAGGCTGATCGTGCCGGTGACCTATTTCGTCTCCCAGCCGTTCGAGAATCTCTCGATCAAGAACGCCAAGATGTATCGTAAGCTGGAGCTGATATTGCACCTGAGCGCCGACGTCCAGCTCATCCGTGAGAAGTTTCTGGAATTCGCCGAGGAAGAGGATAACGTCGTCGAGCATCACAAGCTGTGCTGCTACGTCACGGGACAAACCGAGAAGTCGCAGACCGTTGCCTGCTACCTGATGGCCTCCGATCCTTTCGCCGGCTGGGTGGCGGAGATGCAGATCCGCGAGCGGTTGATGAACTTCATCCGCACTTATCATCCCGAATGGTGGCCGCGGGATATCGTGGTACTCAGCCAGCACGACATCGCAACGGAAGAAAAGCATGAGAAGCCGCGCGTCCGGGTGTCGGCCGGTGGCGATAGTGGTGGTGAGAATACCGAATGACAAAAGGACTATCTTTCCATGAAGCTCGATCTCTTCCATCTTGACGCCTTCGCACGACGCCCTTTCGAGGGCAACCCGGCTGCGGTCTGTCCGCTCGATGAGTGGTTGGACGATGTCGTCATCAAGCCATTGCCAGCGAGAACAACCTGTCCGAGACGGCATTTTTCGTGCGTGAAGGCGAAGGCTATCGACTGCGCTGGTTTACCCCGAGCGTGGAGGTGGATCTGTGTGGCCACGCTACCCTTGCCAGTGCCTGGGTCCTCTTCCATGAGATGGGGGAGCGTCGTGAGATGCTGCGTTTCTTCACACGTAGCGGCGAGCTGCGCGTGAGTCGTGCCGATGAGGGTTTGGCAATGGATTTTCCGGCCAAGCAGTCCGAGCCGATGGCGGATTCCGAGGCCGTCCTGGCGGCCTTGGGGGTGGCGAGTGCTGATGTCAGGATCACAGACGACATCCTGGTCGCAGTGGACGATGAGGCAATCGTTGCCGCTCTCGAGCCCGACATGCATGCGCTCAAAGCGTTGCCAGGACGCGGAGTGGCGGTGACGGCACCGGGGCATGAGTTCGATATCGTCTCCCGGTGGTTTGGACCCAAGGCGGGGGTCGATGAGGATCCCGTTACCGGCTCGGCCCACACTTCCCTGGCGCCCTACTGGAGCGAGCGGTTGGGCAAGCGCCGTCTCTCCGCCCAGCAGGGCGGGCTGCGCAAAGGCGAGCTGGTGTGTGAGGTGCAGGGGGATCGCGTCATCCTGACGGGGCAGGTTGTACCCTACCTTCGGGGCACTATCACTATCTGAATCTATGCCTTTCCCAGTGCTGCTGCACGAGAGGCTGTCTTGTCCTGGTACATGGCGTTATCGGCCAGGGTGAACAGGGCCTCCAGGTCCTGGGTGTCATTCGGGTAGATGGCGATGCCAACGCTGATGCTGAGGGGAATCGCCGGACCATCTTCCATCTCGATGGGTGGGTGGCAGCAGGTCAGCAGCTTGTGTCGGATCGCCTCCCGCTCATCAGGTGGCAAGTCCTCCAGCAGCACGAATTCGTCGCCGCCTACCCTGGCCACGACATCGGTTTGCCGCGCCGTGGCTTGCAGTCGCTGCGCCAATTCCACCAGCACCCTGTCGCCTATGGCGTGTCCCAGGGTGTCGTTGATGGGCTTGAAGCCGTTTAGGTCTACCACTGCCATGGCGAAATGACCGCCGTGACGGTCCACTCGGGCGCGGGCCTCCTGCAGTCGCTGATTGAGCAGCTTGCGGTTGGCCAGTCCGGTGAGCACGTCATGGTTGGCTTGATGCTGGAGCTGTTCGTGGCTTTGCTGCAGCAGCCGGTTGGCTTCCTCGAGACGCCGGGTGCGCTCGGCGATTCGTGCCTCGAGCATCTGTTCGTTCTGTCGCCCCATTTCCAGCATGCGTTGCCGGGTCTTCAGGGCTTCTGCCTGCGCTACACCTGTAGACTGCTGGCCGTTCTGGCATAGGCATCCGGCCGCCAGAGCGTGAGAGGCACTGTGAGGGGCCTTCAGAGCGGACTCGCATCATCAGGGTGTAGCGCGTTTCGATACCAGATCCAGGGCGGGATGATGAGGCTGTCGAGTGAAGGGTTATCAGCCCTTTCGCTACAGGCTGACTTTCACACCACAGACTCGCCATTGGCATACTTCACCCAGGTCTTGCCCAGATGATTGCGCAGCTCACGCCCTGCACGCTCAGGGTCGCGCGCCTCCAGCGCCGCCATGATGGCTTCGTGCTCTTCCATGGCGGTCGCCCACTTCTCGTTCTTCTGGTTCGATAGATAGCGAACGCGATATAGCTGTCGGCTCAGGTTGGTGTGCATGTCGATCAGCGCGGAGTTTCCAGACAAAGCAACGATACGGTTGTGGATCTCCTGGTTCAGGCGGAAGTAGCTCTGGCGATCGCGGCGTAAAAAGCAGGCTTTCATCTCGTAATGGAGAGCCTGCAACTCGGCAATATCGTCATCGCTGGCATTGAGGCAGGTGAGCTCTGCGGCGGCTTGCTCCAGCACGCTCAATACGTAGGCCTTTTCCTTGATGTCGGTTGGACTTACCTCCGCAACCACCGCCCCACGATGGGGTGAGATGACCACCAGGCCCTCGGTAGCCAGGATCTTGAGCGCTTCCCGCAAAGGGGTGCGCGACACCTGAAGCTCCACGGCCAGGGTGCGCTCGGGCAGGCGCTGGCCGGGCTGGAAGTGATCCATCACGATGTGTTCACGCAGGTAGTTGGCCACTTTCTCGACAAGACCTGCATGGCTTGACTGAACGGCTTCTTCCATAGGGTTGCTTACTCCGGAGTCGAGTGCCAAGAATGGCATACCATTTTCGTCCTTTCAAATTGTAACTCCCCTAGTGCTATACATTTATATCTCATTTTTTTCAGTTAGTTAGTGGTGTTTCGTGACGGTCGTTGACTAAAGTCGTATCTGTACTTTGTTGACCCTCAAAATGGCATACCATTACATTTCGATCAGATCCGGCTCTGTCCGAGCAGCATCCACTCCCAAACGGTATTAGCTCAGGTGGGTGAGGAAACCGGACCCTAACTGCAAAGGCGAAGCCCTTCAACGATGACCGGAACGGGAAAGCAAATCTCTTATGAATTATCTACAACATTTTGAAATAAAAAGAGTTGTTGAGGCTTGCGTGGCTGGCGCCGGCGATTTTGGAAGAGGTGTCTTGCGACAGGCTCGCGGCATGGAAGGGCTCGCAGCGAGGGTTGCCATTGATGTCACGCCGGAGAGAGCCGCCGAAGCCTTGCGCTTTTCCGGGGTGCCCGATGCTGAAATAATGGTATGCCATTCTTCCGAGGAGGCAGCAAAGGCTTGGCAATCAGGCGGGTACGTCGCTGCAGGGAGCTTCGAGCACGTGCAGGCGCTGCCTTTCGACATTCTGGTGGAATCGACGGGCATTCCCGAAGTGGGGGGGCGCTATGCCGAAGCCGCGCTGTTGGCGGGCAAGCATGTGGGCATCGCCACGAAGGAGACCGAGTCCGTAGTGGGTCCCTACCTGACTCGCCTGGCGCAACGCCATGATCGCCTCTTCACGCCGATGGATGGCGACCAGCCAAGTCTGTTGATCGGGCTCGTCACCTGGGCTCGTACGCTGGGCTTCGAGATCATTGCCGCGGGCAAGAGCAGCGAATACGACTTCGTCTGGGACGAGGCGGCCGGCAGCGTGCTTTGCAATGGCGTTTCCTACCCGGCGCCCGGTCTGGCCGAGCTGTGGGAGCTGCCCGAGGGCGCGGAGCGTGAGGCTGTCGAGGCCCGTGGCAAGGTCCTGGCCGCCATCCCGCAGATATCCGTGCCCGACCTGTGCGAGATGGTCAACGTGGCCAATGCCACCGGGCTCGGCCCCGACCTCCCGGAGTTCCATGCCATGGTGCTGAGAACCGGCGAGGTGCCGACCTTGCTCGACCTCGAGACGCACGGTGGGGTGTTACGTGGCAACGAGCGCCTCGAGGTATTCAACTGCCTGCGCCGCCCGGACGAGATCAGCTTCGCCGGCGGTGTGTTCATCGTCGTGCGCTGCGAGGATCCTCACGTGTGGTCGCTGTTGCGTGACAAGGGGCACATTCTCAGCCGCAGCGGCAACTGCGCGATGATCTACCTGCCGCGCCATTTGCTTGGCCTGGAAGCGCCGATCTCGCTGCTCGATGCGGTGCTCAACGGCAGGACCTCCGGCGGCGGCCAGGCGACCACGCCAAAGTTCGATCTGACCGCCCGTGCTACCCAGACGATCCCTGCCGGCCAGCGGTTGGAGATGCGCGGCCATCATCGCCATATCGAGGGCCTGCGGCCCGAGATTCATCCAGCCGCGCCGCTCTCGCCTGAGGCCAAGGTCCCTTTCTATCTGCTTCCCGGGGCGGAGGTCGTTCGCGACATCGCCCCCAACCAGCCGATCACGCTGGCGGACGTCGCCTTGCCCGATTCGCGACTCCACCAACTGCGTCAGGAGCAGGATCGGTTGTTCCATGGGCAGGATGCCACCTCAACGTTGCGTGAAAGCGTCGACAGCACGCTTGACTGAACTCGCTCATCCGACCGGAACCGCACGCATAACAATTATGTAAAGGAGAACGACATGCTCACCAAGAAAACACTGAAAACCGCTACCCTGGGCCTGGCCCTGGTTGGCGTGGCCATGGGCGCCAGCGCCAATGAAGTGGCCGACTATCCCAGCAAACCGATCCAGTTCCTGGTGGCGGCCGGCGCCGGCGGTGGCGTCGACAACTTCGCTCGCGTGGTACGGCCGATGTTCGAGGAGGCGGTAGGCGGGGCACGCATCACCGTCGTCAACCTGCCCTCGGCCTCGGGAGCCCTGGCTCACCAGCGGACTGCCAACGGGGCACCGGATGGACACACCCTGGACTTCGCTTCGACCACCTACGTGACCTCTCTGGCGGCCGGGCAGAACCCGATCGGCCTGGATCAGCTCACGCCCGTCGCGCGCATGCAGTCGGATGTCATGGCTCTGTTCGTCAATCCGGAGCGCTATCCCGATTTCGAGTCGTTCCTGGAGTACGCCCAAGAGAACCCGGGCAAGGTGACGGTCGGTGGCACGCACACGGCCAGCCCGGATCATGTGGCTTTCCTGTCGCTGCGCGACGCATCCGGCCTGGACATGAACTTCATTCCCTATGACAGCACCGGCAACGCCACGGCCAACGTGCTGGGCGGCAACATCGACGCCACCACCACCTCGCTCAGCCCGCTGCTGAGTTATATCGAGGCGGGCCAGATGATGCCGATCCTGATCTTCAGCGAGGAGCGCCTGGACCACTACCCCGACGTGCCCACCACCGTGGAACACGGCTGGGACCTGACCGATGGCAACGACCGGGCGGTTTTCGTTCATGCAGACACCCCGGCTGAGCTCGTTCAGCACCTCGAAGGTGTGTTCCAGGAGATCTTCGCTTCAGAGGAATACCAGGCTTATGCCGAGCGTGTGAATCTCGACTATCGCGAGGGTTGGATGGGCGGCGAAGAGTACCGCCAGCGGCTCGAGAACAACTACGAGCTCTATTCGCGCCTGCTGCAGAACGGCAACTGATACGTCCCGAACAGGCACCGGTGGGGGCGTGACCCGCTCCCACTTTCATTCACCGCTTGGGCCAGCCGTAGGCCGGTCACGCGACGTTCCCTGCGGGGGCCATTATGCAAGCCAGGATCTATATTTTCGCGGTGGCGGTCATTCTGCTCGCCCTGGCCAGCCTGCCGCTCACGCTTCAGTTCCCCAGCTCGGCGCAGGTTTCCACCTTCATCGGGCCGCGGGTCTGGCCGCTTCTTCTTACCGTCCTGTTGCTGCTCTTTGGTGGCGCCTTGTTGGTCATGACCTGGCGAGATGGGCGCCGCCGAGCACAGCAGCCTTTACAGGACGGCATCGTACAGCACGCCATTTCACCAGATGACCTCCCGACCGGGGCAAGTGAGAGCGATACGGGGGAAGCCCCGGCGCGGACGCTCTCGCTCGCGGCCACGCGGCACTGGTGGTTGATGGCGGCCACCGTGGGTTACACCCTGCTGATGTCGATCATCGGCTTCGTCGCCGCCAGTGCGATCTTCACCTTGTTGTGCACGCTGCTGCTGGGCGCGCGCTCGTGGCTGGTCATCGTCATCACCGTAGTGGTGGCGGTGGTACTCATGCAGGGAGTCTTCGTGACCCTGCTCGGCATCCCCCTGCCGTGAGCCCGCCCCGATGACACCTCTATCGACTTGCTCCGGGAGTTGACGATGGAACATTTTCTCGGCGGGTTGGCCGTGGTGCTGCAGCCACTCAACCTGCTATTGCTGACCTCTGCGGTATTCATCGGCTTCATCGGTGGTGCGCTGCCGGGCATCAGTGGCGTGATCCTGGTGGTTATCCTGCTGCCGGTGACCTATGGCATGGAGCCCACCACGGCGTTCATGCTGCTGACCGCAATCTATGGCGCGACGGTGTTCTCGGGTCTGATCACGGCGATCCTGTACCGTGCGCCCGGTACGCCGGAATCGGTGATGACCGCCTTCGACGGCTATCCGATGACTCAGCAGGGCCAGGCCGGCAAGGCGTTGGGGATCGGGGTGCTGAGCTCTGCCATAGGCGGAATCGTCGGCACCGTGGCGTTGATCGTATTCACCCCGATCCTGGCTTCCATGGCGCTGCGCTTTTCGTCGCCGGAGTATTTTGCCCTCGCCATCCTCGGCCTGACGGTAGTGGCCTCGCTGGGCGGCCGGCTGATCTATGGGCTCATCGGGGCGACTCTCGGCCTGTTGATCGCCACGGTAGGCACCGATCCGCTCACCGGTACCAGCCGCTATACCTTCGGCAATCTCAATCTTGCCGAGGGTGTCGGCCTGATTCCCATGATCGTGGGGCTGTTCGCCATCTCCGAGGTGATGAAGCGTGCCCTCGATCAGGACAGCCATCAGCCGCTGAAGAAGGTCAAGGTGAAGATCTTCGACCTGCCGATTCTGCGCCAAATCGGCGGCACGCTGACGCGCTCTTCGTTCATCGGCGTGATCACCGGCATTCTGCCCGGCATCGGCGCCAGCACCGCGGCCATGGTCAGCTACAGCGAGGCGGTGCGCTGGTCCAAGCACCCTGAGAAGTTCGGTAAGGGGGCGCCTGAAGGGGTAGCCGCGCCGGAGTCGGCCAACAATGCTGCGGCCATGGGGGCACTGGTGCCGCTGTTCGCCCTCGGCATTCCGGGTAGCGGCACCACGGCGGTGATCCTCGGTGCCTTCATCATGCATGGGTTGCAACCCGGCCCGATGTTCATGATCACCAGCAGCGATTTGATCTATGCCGTGTTCGCCGGGCTGTTCATCGTCAACTTCATGATCCTGCTGTTCTCCAAGCCGTTCATTGCGCTGTTCACCAAACTGCTCAACGTGCCCTATTCGGCGCTGGGCCCGCTGATCGTCATGTGCTGCATCGTGGGGACCTACTCAGTGCGCAACTCGATGTTCGACGTGTGGCTCATGCTCGGTTTCGGTGTGCTCGGCTATCTATTGGAAAAACTCCGCTTTCCGCTGGTGTCGATCATTCTGGGCCTGGTGCTCGGCCCGATTGCCGAGAGTGAACTGCGCCGCACACTCTCCATGTCCCAGGGCGACCTGTCGATTCTCTTTACGCGGCCGATCAGCGCCACGCTGTTGGCCATCGCCTTCCTGCTGCTTGCCATGGCCATCATTGCCCCCCTGATGAAGCGCCTGCGCAACCGGGCCGCTTCCAACTCGTCACCTGAACAGCGGAGTCATTCATGACCATCGTACTGGGCGCCATCGCCGACGACTTCACCGGTGCCACGGACCTTGCCAACAATCTGGTGCGCAGCGGCATGCGCTGCCTGCAAGTGATCGGCGTACCCGGCCCGGATCTCGATGTGAGCGAGGTCGATGCCGTGGTGGTGGCACTGAAGTCGCGCTCCTGTCCGGCCGACGAGGCCGTGACCGATTCGCTGGCGGCGCTGGCGTGGCTGCAGGCGCAAGGCGCCCGCCAGTTCTTCTTCAAGTACTGTTCCACCTTCGACTCCACCGCGCGAGGCAATATCGGCCCGGTGGCTGATGCGCTGATGAAGCGCTTGGGTGTGACGCAGACGGTAATGGTGCCGGCCTTTCCGGTGAACGGCCGCACCGTCTATCAGGGCCACTTGTTCGTCGGCGACCGGCTGCTCAATGACAGTGGCATGCAGCACCATCCGCTCACGCCCATGACGGATGCCGACCTGGTGCGTGTACTCGCCTCCCAGACCCCCAATCCGGTTGGACTGGCGCCACGCCCGGTGCTCGACCAAGGGGCCGAGAAAACCCGGCAGCACCTGGCGGCACTGGCCGAACAGGGGGTGCGCCACGTGATCTGCGACACTCTCGACGAGCATGACCTGGACGTGCTGGCCGAGGCCTGCGAGACGATGCCGCTGGTGACCGGCGGTTCGGGCCTGGGCCAGGCACTGCCCGACCGTTATCGCCGCTTGGGCTGGCTGGCCGAGATCGCCGAGCCGGGCCGGTTGCAGCCGGCCGGCGGCAGTGCCTTGGTGCTCTCCGGCAGCTGTTCCAGAGCGACACTCGCTCAGGTGGCGTACTTCCTGGAACGACACCCCGGCTTCGCTCTCGACCCGTTGGCACTGGCCGAGGGTGACGCGCAGCTGAAAGCGGCGCTCGATTTCGCTCGCGAGGCCCTGGAGAGCGGCGGGCCGGTATTGCTTTATGCCTCTGCCGATCCGGAGAAAGTCAAAGCTGCCCAGGCCAGGCTCGGTGTCGAGCATGCGGGGCAGCTCGTCGAGCGGGCGCTGGGGCAACTGGCGGCCAAGCTGGTCGATGAGGGCGTGGGGCGGCTGGTGGTCGCCGGCGGCGAGACCTCTGGGGCGGTGGTGTCGGCGCTGGGCATCGAGACCTTGCGCATCGGCGAGCAGATCGACCCCGGGGTGCCTTGGACCCAGACCCATCTCGAGGGTCGCGAAGCACCTCTCTCACTGGCGCTGAAGTCGGGCAACTTTGGGGGAGTCGACTTCTTTACCCGGGCCTTCGAGGTGCTGCCATGAGCGCTCATGACAACAACACCCTACGCGAGCAGATTGCCACCCTGGGAAAATCGCTTTTCGACCGTGGCCTGACCATGGGCTCCAGCGGCAACATCAGCGTGCGCCTGGAAGATGGCGGCTGGCTGATGACACCGACCAACGCCTGTCTGGGGCGCCTCGACCCTGCGCGTATCTCGCGGCTCGATGGCCAGGGCCAGTGGCTGGACGGTGACAAGCCGACCAAGGAGCAGTTTCTGCACATGGCGATGTATGCCGAGCGCCCCCAATCCGGCGCCATCGTGCATCTGCACTCGACCCATTCGGTGGCGGTGTCGTGTCTGCCGGGAATCGACCCCTGCGACTGCATCCCGCCGCTCACCGCCTACTACGTGATGCGGGTCGGCAAGCTGCCGCTGGTGCCTTATCACGTACCGGGTGACCCCAAGCTGGGCGATGCCGTGCGTGGCCTGGCGGGCCGGCACAGCGCCGTGCTGCTGGCCAATCACGGGCCGGTGGTGGCGGGCAAGGACCTGGAAGCGGCGGTGTACGCCACCGAGGAGCTGGAGGAGACCGCCAAACTCTTCCTGCTGCTGCGCGGGGAAAACCCTCGCGCCCTCAACGAAGAGCAGGTGGCCGAGCTGCAGCGGCGCTTTCCTGCTTAGCTGCATGATGAGCGGCTGTTTCAACCCGCCTGACGGCGGGTTTTTTCTTCTTTGGCTTCCGCTAAAGTAAGCGGAGAGTTGCTGGGCCGCGAGCTGTCGTCTTACAGGGAGAGAGCGGAATGTCATGTCGCAAGGTTTTAGTGATGGCTGCGGGCGTGGTGGTCCTGGCCGGTTGTCAGGCACAGCAGGAGCCGGCCGATATGGCCGGGATGACGTATGAACCCGTCGAGGCGCATTTCGTGGAGAGCGACTGCCCGGCGGCGCAGTGCGCCGAGGTCGAGGTGAGGGCACTGCACTTTCCCGATTCGCCTGAGCTGAGTGAAACGCTGCGCACACGGCTGCTGGCGATGGGGCAGGGCATTACCGGTGGCGAAACCGAGTGGCCGCGGGACTCATGGGAAGCCTATGCCGAGGCTTTCTTCGCGCTGGCCGGAGAGGACCGCCGCTATGCTCCGCCACACGCTTCCAGTCAGGCCTCGCTCGAAGCGAAGGTGCTGGCCCGGCATCACGATCTGCTGGTCATCGAACTCGGCAGCTATGTCTACCACGCCGGGCAGGCTCACGGCATGCCGCTGACCGAGTTTATGGTCATCGACGAGCGCTTGGGGAGCGAGGTTACGCTCGACGACATGCTGCTCGACGGCCAGGCTCCGGCCTTCCAGGAGGCTCTGGTCCGGGCCCATGAGCGTTGGCTGAGAGATCAGGAACTGGACGAGGAGTTCGCCGCCGGCTGGCCATTTTACCCAAGCCAGAACGTAGCGCCGCTCGAAACCGCCTGGGTGGTGAGATACAACGTCTATGAGATCACGCCCTACGCCCTTGGCCAGCCGGAACTGAGCATTCCCTTAGTTGAACTCGAAGGTATCGCCAAGCCGCGCTATTTGGGACAGGAATAGGGCTCGGCAGGATACGAAAACATCGCAGGGAAACGACATGGCCTCCATTCGCCGTGAGCTGGTGGCGTTGATCGAGCGCGGCGCGATACCGCGTGAGCAGGTGGTGAGGGCAGTTGCGCTTTCGGGGCTGCACCCTTCCGGGCGGGCCTGGGGGGTGTTCCTGGACCGGCTGCTGCTGTGGCTGGGTGCACTGGCACTGGTCTTCGGCGTGCTGTTCCTGGTGGCGTACAACTGGGCCGAGATGGGCCGTTTGATGCGCTTCGGGCTGGTGCAGGCGGCGCTGTTGGTGGCCATCGCGGTGTACGTGTGGGCCGAGGTGCGCGGTGCCGCCAGCGACCTGGTGCCTCGGGTCGCGCTGATGGCGGCTGCGCTGTTGCTGGGGGTGCTGCTGGCGCTGGTCGGCCAGGTGTACCAGACCGGCGCCGATCCCTGGCAGCTGTTCTTCGTCTGGGCCGTTTTGATGTTGCCCTGGGCACTGGTGGCGCGTTTCGATGCGCTGTGGATCCTGTGGCTGGGGCTGCTCAACCTCTCGCTTGCGCTCTATTTCCGCACCTGGGGCGGGCTCTTTGGCCTGTTCGGCGGCGATACGGGGGCCCTATGGGGGCTTTTCATTCTCAACACGGCGGCGCTCGCGGTATGGGAGCTGGGCGCACGACGCTGGCGTTGGCTGTCGCTGGGATGGCCTGCGCAACTGCTGGCGTTGGGCGGCGGCGTTCCGCTCACGCTGTTGATGATGAGCCAGATCTTCGCTGAGCGAATGACGTTTTCTCCGGTGCTGCCGGTGTATGTGCTGTGGCTGGTGGCGCTCTACGTCGTCTATCGCCACTGGCGGCCTGATTTGTTCATGCTGGCGGGCGGCTGCCTGTCGGTCATCGTCGTAGTCACGCTGCTGCTTGGCCGGCATCTGCTGTGGCAGGGTGGGGCGGAGAGCTTTCTGGTGCTCTCTATGGCGGTGCTGGCGATGGGAGCTGCGGCAGTGTTCTGGCTCAAGCGGCTGCACCGGGAGATGTCGTCATGAGCCGTTCGCTCGAGCAAAAGCTCATCGAGAGCGGGATAGCCATCTCCCAGGTCGACGGCGCAGCGCCAATCGAAACGCCCTGGTTCGTGCGTGCCATTCAGGCGTTCTCGGGTTGGTTGGCCGCACTGTTCCTGCTCGGCTTCATCGGCATGGGCGCGGTGTTCCTGCTCGACAGCAGCGTCGCCTCGGCCACGCTGGGCCTGGTACTGATCGGCGGCGCCTATGCGTTGCTGCGACAAGCGCACAGCGACTTTCTCGAACATCTGGCCCTGGCCGCGAGCCTGGCGGGGCAGATGCTGGTGGCCTGGGCGCTGGCCTCAGTGCTGGGCTCTGCGCTGGGGTGGGATAGCGCCGGGCTGTGGTGGGCGCTGCTGGTACTACAGGTCGTGCTGGCCCTGGTCATGCCGAGCCTCACTCACCGTACCTTTTCCGCCTTCGCCGCGTGCCTGGCGTTCTATCTGGCCATGGTCGAAACCGCTGCTGCTCCTGCGACGGCAGGCGGGCTGGTGCTGCTGGGGCTGACCGTCCTGTGGTTGAACGAGTTTCGTTGGCCGGTCCGTGTCCGCGAACTGGAGGCGCTGGGCTATGGCCTGCTATTGGGGTTGTTGGTGATTCAGTCAGTCGGCTATTTCGGTCAGTCGTTGCTGCTGGGGCGCTACTTCGTGGGCAGTGGGCTCGACTGGCTGGAGCCCTGGGCCGAAGATGCTCTGGGCCTGCTGGCGCTGTTGCTGCTGCTTCGGCATCTCTTTCGGCGTCATGTCCATGGGGTCCAACCGGGCATGCGCGTTGCCGCTTATGCCGCCGTGCTGCTGTTGGCGCTGCTGTCGCTGCAGGCGCGTGGCCTGAGTCATGGTGCCGTGGTGGTCGCGCTGGGCTTTGCCATCGGCCATCGCGGGGTCATGGGGTTCGGTGGGCTGCTGCTGTTGCTCTCGATTACCAGCTACTACTACTGGCTCGACGTCACCCTGCTGGCCAAGGCCATGACGCTGTTCGTCCTCGGCCTGCTGCTGCTGGCGATACGCTGGGCGCTGCAACGCCGCTGGCACGCCGGGGCGGGTGTCGCGGCAGAGGAGGGAGGCGTGGAGCCATGAAGCCGGCTACCAGACGCAACCTGATCGTGGTGATTGCCGCCACGGCCTTGAGCCTGGCCGTGGTCAACCTGGCCATTTGGAGCAAGGAGCGCCATCTGGCGCAGGGCGAGGCGGTATTTCTCGAGCTGGCGCCGGTGGACCCGCGCTCGCTGATGCAGGGCGACTACATGGCGCTCAACTTCGAGATCGCCAACCGTATCCGCGAAGCGCTGTACCAGCGGCGCTCCGAGGTGGACGAGCGGCATGCCGCCGACGGCTACGTCATCGTGCGTCTCGACGACCGTGGCGTGGCTCACTTTCAGCGCTTGGGGTCGGTGGAGGAGACGTTGAATGCCGACGAGCGGCGCCTGCGCTATCGGCTGCGCAACGGCCAGGTGCGCTTCGCCACCGACGCCTTCTTCTTTCAGGAAGGCCATGCCGAACGCTACGAGCCCGCCCGTTACGGTCAGTTCCGTGTGAACGAGCGCGGCGAACCGCTGCTGGTCTCACTGCACGGCACCGAGCTGGAGCTGTTGGGAGCTATGGAAAGATAGGAGGGTTCTGCTTGCTGCGAAAGACCCTGTATCGTCAATTGGCTCCGGAGGGCTGGCAGGCGTATGGCTTGTCGCCGGTCAACAAGCTGGTCTGCGTGTTGATTCTGGTGGCGTCGTTCGTTGCCATTCTCGAAACCGAAGACAGCATACGCGACTCCCTGCCCTGGGCCTTCAGTGGCTTGGAAGTGCTGTTCGTGGCGCTGTTTTCCGTAGAGTACCTGGCCAGGCTATACGCGGCAGGCGAGGACCCCCGCTACCGGGGCTGGCAGGGTCGGGTTCGCTATGTGTTCACCTGGTGGGCGCTTGTTGACTTGATCGCCATTCTGCCGTTCTTCCTCGGCTTCATTACCCACAACACCTTCATGATACGGCTGCTCAAGGTGTGTCGCTTGTTGCGGCTCTCACGCTTGGGACGCTTCAGTCGCGCCTGGTCCGCCTTGGCCGAAGCGCTGAACGCCCGGATGTACGAGCTGCTGTTGAGCGTGGGTGTGGCCGGCTTGCTGCTACTGCTCTCCTCGGCTTTTCTCTATGCGGTCGAAGCCGCTGCGCAGCCTGAGGAGTTCGGCAGCGTACCGCGCGCATTGTGGTGGAGCATCGCCACGCTGACGACGGTAGGCTACGGTGACGTCACTCCCATCACGGCACTGGGAAAATTGTTTGCCGGCATTACCGCAGTCGCCGGGATCGGCCTCATTGCCATGCCCACCGGCATTCTTGCCGCGGCGTTCAGCGACGCTTTCCAGAAGAAGGATGCGCCTGAAGAGTGATGCGGGCGAGCCGCACCGTCTCGAATGAAAATCCCAGCGAAGGAGGGTAAGCATGCACGGCCCGGACCCCGCGAACCCGCACCCCATGGAGGGGTTTCCTCAGGTGTGCTTCATCAAGAACGTGGTGAAGAGTCCGAATATCATCGTCGGCGACTACACCTATTACGACGACCCGGAAGACTCGGAGAACTTCGAACGCAACGTGCTTTATCACTATCCGTTCATTGGCGACAAACTCGTCATCGGCAAGTTCTGCGCCATCGCCCGAGGCGTCAAGTTCATCATGAACGGGGCAAACCACAAGCTCTCCGGTGTCTCCACCTATCCGTTCCAGATTTTTGGCAATGGCTGGGAGAAGGTGATGCCGGAACCGAGCGAGCTGCCCTACAAGGGCGATACGGTCATCGGCCATGACGTGTGGATCGGCTATGACGCGCTCATCATGCCCGGCGTACAGATCGGCAACGGTGCCATCGTCTCATCTCGTTCGGTGGTGGTGAGCGATGTGCCGCCTTATACGGTGGTGGGCGGCAACCCTGCACGCCCGATCAAGCAGCGCTTTACGCCGGAGCAGGTCGAAACCTTGCAGACCATTGCCTGGTGGGACTGGCCGGTGGAAGTGATCACCCGGCATCTGCCTCTCATCGTGGCGGGGGATGTCGAGGCCTTGCGTTCTTCATTTGCCCCTTGTCGTTGAGCAGGCGGGCCGGCGTCTCGCGCCGGCCCGTGATGTCAGGTGGTGTCAGGCCAAGTGGTGTCAGGACAGATGATGCACTTCCTGCTGGCCGTATACCGGCGTGGGAATACCTTCCATGCGCGCCTTGAGCTGCAGCGCCAGGTAGTGGGAGTAGTGGCGCGACTGGTGCAGGTTGCCGCCGTGGAACCACAGCGCCTGCTGCTGGGTGGGCTTCCACATGTTGCGCAGCTCGCCCTCCCAGGGGCCGGGGTCCTTGGTCGTGTCGGAGCCGAGCCCCCAGCACTTGCCGACCTTGTCGGCCACCTCCTGGGAGATGATGCGCGCCGCCCAGCCGTTCATGGAGCCAAAGCCGGTGGCGTAGACGATCAGGTCGGCGGGCAGTTCGGAGCCGTCGCTGAGCGTCACCGAGCGCGGGTTGATGCGTTCGATGCCCACGCCGCTGCGCAGCTTGATGTCGCCGTTGGCTACCAGGTCGCAGGCACCTACGTCGATGTAGTAGCCGGAGCCGCGGCGCAGGTACTTGAGGAACAACCCGGAGTCGTCGTCGCCGAAGTCGAGCATGAAACCCGCGTCCTCCAGCTTCTTGTAGAACTCGGCATCGCGTTCGCGGATCCGGTCGAAGGCGGGGCGCTGGAAGTCGGGCAGCAGTCTGTAGGGGATCGAGGCGAAGATCAGGTCGGCCTTGTCGTGGGTGATACCGTTCTTCACCGCTTCCTCGGAATAGAGCGGGCCGAGGGCGTGCTCCATCAGCGAGTCGGATCTCACGACATGGGTCGAGGAGCGCTGGATCATGGTCACGTCGGCATCGTTTTCCCACAGCGCCGCGCAGATGTCGTGGGCCGAGTTGTTGGAACCCACCACGACCACCTTCTTGCCGCGATAGGCATCCGGCCCCGGGTGTTGGCTGGAGTGTTGCTGCTCGCCTTCGAAGGTCTCGGCGCCGGGAAAGTGGGGCACGTTGGGCACGCCCGACATGCCGGTGGCCAGGATCAACTGCTTGGGCTTGAGCGTGACTTGCTCGCCGTCGCGGTTGACGCGCACCGTCCACTCGCCGCTGGCCTCGTCGTAGCTGGCGCCCTCGCACTCGGTGGAACTCCAGTAGTTGAGTTCCATCACCTTGGTGTACATCTCCAGCCAGTCTCCGATCTTGTCCTTGGGCGCGAACACCGGCCAGTTCTCGGGGAAGGGTATGTAGGGCAGGTGGTCGTACCATACCGGGTCGTGCAGGCACAGTGACTTGTAGCGGTTGCGCCAGGCGTCGCCGGGGCGAGGATGCTTGTCGAGTACGATGGTGGGTACGTTGAGCTGGCGCAGCCGCGCGGCGAGCCCGATGCCGCCCTGTCCGCCGCCGATGATCACGCAGTAGGGCTGGCGTGTGTAGCCGAGTTCCCGTGCTTCCCGCTGGCGCGATTCGAGCCAGGTCTCGCGGGTCTTGCTGGCGCCGTGCTCGGCCCCCAGGGACCGCCTGGCACCGCGTGGCTCGGGGTGGTCCTTGAGCTCCTGCATGGTGGTCAGCAGGGTCCAGCATTTGCCGTTCTTCAGGCGCAGGTAGCCCTTGCCAAGAGCGACGCCGGTCTCGAAGGTGAACCAGGCTTCGGTCACGCCGTTGGCCTCGGTGGCCTCACCATCGAGCTGCCAGTTAGCGGGGCGCGCTTCGTCCAGGGTGGCGTTGAGCATCGACTGGATGGCGTCCTTGCTTTCCAGCGTCTTGAGATTCCAGGTGAAGGCGACCAGGTCGCGCCAGTAGCAATCGTCATTGAACAGGGCCATGACCCGTTGAATGTCACGTTGCTCCAGTGCGCTCTCGAAGTCGCGCAGCCATTGCTGGGCGTGTTGAGTCGGCGTGGGGGTCGTCATCGTTGTTCTCCGCTTGTTGTGTGGGGACGCCCTGTGTCCTGGCAGAAACCGTGCCAGCCGCGGAGGGTGTGCGAGAAACGCTTCCAGACGATTGAAAAATTTGGTTTTCCGAGCGGGATTGAGCGGCAGCAGCGTGAAGGTGTGCCCCTTCGGCCTGTAACGCACGTGACAGCTGTCACGTGACGGGAGCAATGCGGGCGTTACACCTGTAACCCCCCGACCAAGGGCGCAGGAGAAGCCGATTGACTCCTGCTCGGCACGGCATACGCTGGAAGCAGGCCTGCCACACAACAACAAGGCCACCACCGCCGGAAAGCGTCACGGCGGCACCGGAGGCAGCAATGCCATTGCGTAACGAGCAACGCCAGCACATCGAGACCCTGATCCGACTCAGCGAAGGCCAGCCGGCCGACCTGGACGGCTGCCGGGAAGTGATTCGGCGCTCCTGGGAGCGCTGCGTCGGCGAGTACCGGCTCGACCCCGGCCGCCCCCGCCCCGTGCGGGTGCTGACTCAACAGGCGCTCAAGGAGCACCGCGAGCCGGTCGATGAGCTGCTGCACGTCGCGCGGGCCGGCGTCGATCAACTCTTCACCCAGATCGCCCCTCTGGGCTATGTGCTGCTGCTCACCGACCGGCAGGGCATCACCGTCGACTTCCGCGGCCAGCGCGAGCGGGAGCCGGAGCTGCGCCGGGCGGGTCTCTACCTGGGCGCCGACTGGGACGAACGCTATGCGGGAACCTGTGCGGTCGGTACCTGCGTTCACGACGCCCAAGCCATTACCTGCCACCAGAGCGAGCACTTCGATGCCACCCACATCAGCCTGACCTGCACGGCGGCGCCGATCACCGATCCACAGGGGCAGGTCATCGCGGTGCTGGACATCTCCGCGCTGCAGTCGCCGCGCGCCCAGGAGAGTCAGAACTTCGGCCTGCCGCTGGTCACGCTCTATGCGCGGATGATCGAGGATGCCTATTTCCTGCACCGCTATCGCCACTGCCTGATGCTGCGCTTCGATACCGCCCGCGAATTCGTGCATCTCAATGGTCGCGGGCTGATCGCCATCGAGGAGGACGGCAGCGTGATCGCGGCCAATGGTGCCGGTCGAGCGCTGATCGATGCCCATCTGCGCCGCTGGCCGCCTTGGTCGCCGGGCTGGCAGCCTTCGGTCACCCAGCTGTTCGACGGCGAGCTCGGTGAACTGCTGGGCATCCCGGCCGCCAGCGACGACGGTGTTCGCGCCTTCCGGGCGCGCGCCAACGACACCACCTGTTTCGTCACTCTGCTCGAGCCGCGCGGTCGACGCCCGGCCCCCCGTGCCTTGCCGCCTTCGCCTGCGCCGGTGCCGGCGCTGGACCGGCTCGCCTCGGACGATCCCGCCATGCATCGGGTGCTCAAGCTGGCCCGGAGGCTGCGCAACGAGGAGGTCAGTGTGTTGATTACCGGCGAGACCGGTACCGGCAAGGAGGTGCTGGCTCGTGCGCTGCACGACAGCGGTACGCGTGCCAAGGGGCCTTTCGTGGCGGTGAACTGCGCAGCGATTCCTGAATCGCTGATCGAAAGCGAACTGTTCGGCTACCTGCCTGGCGCCTTCACCGGTGGGCGCAGCAAGGGCATGCGCGGGCTGATCCAGCAGGCCGACGGCGGCACCCTGTTCCTGGATGAGATCGGCGACATGCCGCTGACGCTGCAGACCAGGCTACTGCGCGTGCTGGCTGAGCGCGAGGTGATGCCGCTGGGGGCCGAAAAGGCGCTGCGTATCGATATTCGCGTGATTACCGCCACCCATCGTGACATGAGCGAGCTGATCGCCCGGGGCGGCTTCCGAGAAGATCTCTATTACCGCCTGAACGGTGCTCAGCTGCGGCTGCCGGCGCTACGCGAGCGGGCCGACAAGCATTATGTGATTCGCAGCGTCTACCAGGCACTGCTTGCCGAGCGCGAGCGGGAGGTGCGCCTGCGCGCCGATGCCATGAGTGCGCTACTGGCTCACGCCTGGCCGGGCAATATCCGTCAGCTCAAGAATGCCCTGGCCTTCGCTCTGGCCACGGCCGAGGGCGACGAGATCACGCTTCACGACCTGCCGGAAGAGTGCCAGGGCCACCTCGGCGCCGCACCGCAGACACTCGCTATGGAGCAGGAAAAGGGGGCGGGCGAGGGCGAGGCGCTGCATGAACTGCTGCGTGCAACAGGCTGGAACGTCAGTCTCGCCGCGCGGCGACTCGGTGTCTCACGCCCCACCATCTACCGGCGCATGCGCCGCCATGGCCTGGTGCCGCCCAACTGGCGCGAGTCCGACTCGAAGCTCGAACGTTAACACGCTATCTTTGTGGCTATTGCGTGCCTCATGTGCCCAGAACCGGGACGAGGCGCTTTGTCACAAGGCTTTGTCTGAAAAGTCGGTAAGCGAAGGCCAGGGCTAGGCCCGTTCCCTACGGGCCAACGCACTTCCCACATCCATGTGGGTCGCAAGGAGCCGATTTTTAACGCCGTATGGTCGAGCGCAACCAGTTTTCGGACAGAGCTTAGCGTATTGGAGCTTCCATGAGCCAAGACAACGAATACATACCGCCCAAGGTGTGGAAGTGGGAAAAGGCCAGCGGCGGCGAGTTCGCCAACATCAATCGCCCTATCGCCGGCCCCACCCACGACAAGGCACTGCCGGTGGGCAAGCATCCGCTGCAGCTCTACTCGCTGGCCACACCCAACGGGGTGAAGGTCACGATCATGCTCGAGGAATTGCTGGCACGCGGCCACGCAGGTGCAGAGTACGACGCCTGGCCGATTCGCATCGGCGAGGGAGAGCAGTTCGGCAGCGGCTTCGTCGAGGTCAACCCCAACTCCAAGATCCCGGCGCTGAGGGATCATGGCACCACGCCGCCCACCCGGGTGTTCGAGTCGGGCTCGATCCTGCTCTACCTGGCCGAGAGGTTCGGTGAGTTTTTACCCCGCGACCATGCCGGGCGTACCGAGACGCTGAACTGGCTGTTCTGGCAGATGGGCAGCGCGCCCTACCTGGGTGGCGGCTTCGGCCACTTCTATGCCTACGCGCCGACCAAGAGCGAGTACGCCATCGACCGTTTCGCCATGGAGGCCAAACGCCAACTCGACGTGCTGGACCGACGCCTGGCCGAGAGTCGCTATCTCGGGGGCGATGACTACACCATCGCCGACATCGCCAACTGGGCCTGGTACGGGCAGCTTGCGCTCGACCGCGTCTACGACGCCGGCGAGTTCCTGCAGGTGCAGGAGTACGAGCACGTACAGCGCTGGGCCAGGGAGATCGATGCCCGGCCGGCGGTGAAGCGTGGGCGCATGGTCAATCGCACCTTCGGCCCGCTTGAACAGCAGCTGCACGAGCGCCACGATGCCAGCGATTTCGAGACCAATACCCAGGACAAGCGCTAGCCGCGGTCTTTTTCCTTCCTATCTATCGAGCAAACCATGCAACCAAGACGCCTGGAACGGTGCAACCTGCAAGCCTGCGCGGCGCTCTTCGCCCAGGTGTTCTCCTCGGTCCCCTGGAACGAGCCCTGGCATGCCGATGGCGCACTGGCGCGGCTCGAGCACTTCTTCGAATCGCCAGGTGCCGTGGGGGTGGTGGGGCTGGGTGAGGGTGAGGAGCTCGAGGGGTTTCTGCTGGGCAACCTCGAACCGTATCTGGATGGGAAGCTGTTCTACCTGCGGGAGATGTGCGTGGCCACGCATCGCCAGGGGCAAGGTATCGGCTCGCAGCTCTATGAGGTGCTCGAGGAAGAGTTGGCCACCAGCGATGTGCGTGCGGTGTACCTGGCCACGGGGCGGGACATCCCCGCGGCCCGCTTCTATCAGCAGCTCGGCTTTCGCTGCAGCGAAGGGATGGCCTTCTATGCCAAGGGCTTGAGGGGAGACTGAACGCATATGGATCGGGACGAAGCCCAGGGTCGGCAGCGAGAACGGGCGAGCCTTGAGCTCGAGCCGGCCGATCTTGCTGCCTGCCGCGGCATTGCCGAGGTGCACGTCGAGGCTTGGCGGCATGCCTACCGCGACATCGTCCCGGCCGAATACCTGGCTGGCCTCTCGGTGGCGGAGCACGAAGCCATGTGGCGCCGCTCCCTGGCAGCGGGCAGCCCACGGCTGCTGGTGGCTCGCTCGGGCGATCGGGTTCAGGGCTTCATAGGCTTCGACGCCTCACGCGATGAAGGCGCCGGGTCGCAGATAGGCGAGATCTGGGTGCTCTATGTCCGGCCAGACGCTCAGCGGCTTGGCGTGGGGCGCAGGCTGTGCAGGGAAGCCTTGGCGACGCTTTTCGCCGAGGGGTTCACCTGCGTCACGCTGTGGTTGATCGTCGGCAATGACAACGCCATGCGCTTCTATCGTGCGATGGGGTTTCAGCTCGAACCGGGATCCCGCCAATCGTTCACGCTTGGTGGGGCCACGGTATGGGAAGAGCGACTCGCCATCACGCCGCGCGAGGCGCTTCTTGCCTGAGGAGGCATTGGCTTCCCCTGGTGGCTTCTGGCATGCTGCGTGGCTTTCCAATCCTGCTGAGAGATCGCCATGAGCGCCTTGCCCAACTGCCCCGCCTGTCACTCCGAGTACACCTACGAAGTGGCCGGCATGTACGCCTGTCCCGAGTGCGGTCATGAGTGGTCGAGCCTGACGGATGCGGGGGAGGCTGGCGACGGCAAGGTGGTGCGCGATGCCAACGGCAATGAGCTGCAGGATGGCGACAGCGTCACCGTGATCAAGGATCTCAAGGTCAAGGGAACCTCGTCGGTGGTCAAGGTGGGCACCAAGGTGAAGGGCATTCGCCTGGTGGAGGGCGACCACGACATCGACTGCAAGATCGACGGCTTCGGGCCGATGAAGCTGAAGTCGGAGTTCGTCAAGAAGGCGTGAGCCTTCCGGGAAAACCAACTGTCACGGCGCTGTAAACCAACGGCAGTACTTTCGATGAGCCCACTCATCGGAGGTTTTCCCCATGCAGCAGCGCCCCCTGACTACCGTCCTTTCCATCTCCGTGGTGCTTGCCGGCCTGGCTCTGCCGGCGCTCGCCAGCGAGAAGCTGGTTCTCTACACCAGCCAGCCCAACAGCGACGCCCAGCAGACCGTCGATGCCTTCCGGGCCGCCCATCCCGATGTCGAAGTGGAATGGGTGCGCGACGGCACCACGCAACTGATGACCCGGTTGCGCTCCGAGCTCTCCGCCGGGGTCAGCAACCCCGACGTGCTGCTGATCGCAGACAGCATGACCATGGAGTCGCTCAAGCGGGAGGGTCACCTGCAGGCCTACCTCAGCCCCGAGCGCGAAGCCTACGCCGCCGAGCTCTACGACCCGCAAGGCTACTACTACGGCACCAAGCTGATCACCACCGGCATCGTCTACAACACCGGCGCCGAGCGTCAGCCGCAGAGCTGGCAGGAGCTCACCCAGCCCGAATACTCCGGCCAGGTGACCATGCCGAGCCCGCTCTACTCCGGTGCCGCGCTGATCCACATGGCGGCCATCGAGGCTCACCCCGAACTGGGCGAGGGCTATTACGAGGCGCTGCAGGCCAACCGCACCGAGGCTCAGGGCGGCAATGGCGGCGTATTCAACGCCGTGGCGGCTGGCAGCAAGCCTTACGGCATCGTGGTCGACTTCCTGCCGATCCGTGAAGCGGCCAAGGGCTCGCCGGTGGCGTTCGTGTTCCCCGAGGAGGGGGTGAGCGCCGTGACCGAACCGGTTGCCATCATGCAGGGTGCAAGAAACCTGGAGGCGGCGCAGAAGTTCGTCGATTTCGTCCTTTCGCTTGAAGGCCAGGCTTTGGTCAGCGAGCAGGGTTATCTCCCGGCACACCCCGAGGTGGCTCCGCCCGAGGGCTTTCCTGCCCGTGACGGTATCGTCCTGATGCCGCTGGATACCCAGAGCGCCCTGGCCAGGGAGGCCGAGCTCAAGCAGCGCTTCGGCGAGCTGTTCGGTAGCTGATCATGGTACCTAGCCTCACTGAAGGCAGCCAGCAACGCTGGTTGCTCACCCTGCTCATGCTCGTTATCGTGGCGCTCAGCCTCGTGCCCAGCCTGCGCCTGCTGATGGAGGCGCTGGGCGACCTGGCCCAGGGCAGCGAGGCGCCGCTGTGGCGCGTGCTGCAGGCCGAGAGCACTTGGCGGGCGCTGTGGCGCAGCCTCTACACCTCGGGGCTGGGCATGCTGATCGCCCTGGTGCTGGGCAGCCTGTTCGCCTTCGTGATCACCCTGACGGACATCCGCGGCAAGGCCTGGCTGGTGTTCTGCTTCATGCTGCCGATGATGATCCCGCCCCAGGTCACGGCGTTGAGCTGGCTGCAGCTCTTCGGCCCGGCCAGCCCGCTGCTGAAGAGCATCGGCATGGCGCCGCCGCTGGGCAGCCCACAGCCGCTCCACTCCGCCGAGGGTATCGCCCTGCTGCTGGGCATCCAGAGCGCGCCGCTGGTGTTCCTGGCGCTGCGCACCTCGCTGCTGTCGTTGCCCCGCGAGCTGGTCGAGGCAGCCCGCATCAGCGGTGCCCGCCAGGCCCAGGTATGGGGGCAGATCATCCTGCCGGTGACCCGCGGCGGCCTGATTGCCGGCGGGGCCATGGCCTTCATCTCCAGCCTGGGCAACTTCGGCATCCCGGCCATGCTGGGCATTCCCGCCGGCTATTACGTGCTGCCGACCCTGATCTACCAGCGCATGGCCAGCTTCGGTACCGGCATGCTGGCCGAGATGGCCTCGCTGTCGCTGCTGATCGGCGTGCTGGCGTTGGCCGGCGTGGCGCTGCAGCAGGCGTGGATGAAGCGCAGCCGCTTCGGCCTGATGGGCCACAGCGGTCGCGCCCACGATTTCTCGCTGGGCCGCTGGCGCGGCGGGGTGACCGCAGTGCTGGTGGCGGTGCTGCTGGCGATCCTCGTCGCCCCCCTGGCGGCGCTGGTGGTGAGCTCGCTGGTGCCCGCCGTGGGCGTGCCGCTCAGCCTGGAGAGCGCCACCCTGGCGGCCTACCACGAGGTGATCGGCCGCCAGGGGGCGACCTGGCGCGCGGTGCGCAACAGCCTGTGGCTGGCGGGCGGTGCCGCACTGATGCTGGTGCTTTGCAGCCTGCCGCTGGCCTATCGCCTGCTGCGCCTGCCGCGGCGCTGGCAGAGCCTGGCGCTCGGCGCCATCGAACTGCCCTATGCACTGCCCGGCGTGGTGCTGGCGGTGGCTTGCATCCTGCTCTTCGTGCGTCCCATACCGCTGGTGAACGTGGCGCTCTACGGCACCCTGGGACTGATCTTCGTCGCTTACCTGATGCGCTTCCTGGTGGTGTGTCTCAAGCCGGTGGCGGCCAGCCTTGCCCAGCTCGACCCCTCGCTGGAGGAGGCCGCCCAACTGGCGGGCGCCGGGCCCTGGCGGCGGCTGGGTGGCATCGTGCTGCCGCTGGTGGCGCCGGCGCTGTTCGCCGGGGGGCTGCTGGTGTTCCTGCTGGCGGTGAACGAGCTGACCGTCTCGGCGCTGCTGTGGAGCGCCGGCAACGAGACCCTGGGCGTCTTGATTTTCAACCTCGCCGAGGGTGGCGAGAGCGTGCTGGCCGCCGCGGTGTCGGTGCTGGTGGTGGCGCTGGTTGCCGCGCTGATGCTGTGCCTGAGCCTGCTGGCGCCCTATCTGCCCAAGGGAGTCGTGCCATGGCAGGGTTGATGATCGATCGGGTGACCAAGCGCTTTGGCGAGCAGGTCGCCGTCGATGCGCTGTCGCTGGATGTCGCGCCGGGCCAGTTCGTCGCGCTGCTCGGCCCCAGTGGCTGCGGCAAGACCACCATGCTGCGCATGCTGGCCGGTTTCGAGGCGCTCAGCGAAGGCGAGATCCGCCTGGGAGGGCGTACCCTGGCCAGCCGCGAGCAGCACGTGCCGCCCGAGCGGCGCCACATGGCGATGGTGTTCCAGTCCTATGCGCTGTGGCCGCACATGAGCGTGGCCGACAACGTCGGCTACCCGCTCAAGGTGCGCCGCCTGGAGGGCGATGCCTATCGGCGCCGGGTGGCCCAGGCACTGGACCTGGTGGATCTTGCCGCCTACGCCGAGCGTTCGCCGCAGGAGCTCAGCGGCGGCCAGCGTCAGCGTGTGGCGCTGGCCCGCTGCCTGGTCGCCGATCCGGATGTGGTGCTGCTCGACGAGCCCCTGGCCAATCTCGACCGCCACCTGCGCGCGGCCATGGAGCTGAGCTTTCGCGACTTTCACCGCCGCACCGGGGCGACCATGATCTACGTCACCCACGACCAGAGCGAGGCGATGTCGCTGGCGGACCGCATTGCGGTAATGCGCGACGGTCGGCTGGAGCAGTGGGCTACGCCGGAGGCCCTCTATCGCCAGCCGCGCAGTGCCTGGGTAGCCAGCTTCATCGGCCAGGGCAGCCTGCTCCAGGTGGCAGCGGGACGGCCGGGCCAGCGACTGGAGGAGGACACCTTGATGCGCGGGCTCGCCGCCGTTGCCGCCGAGCGCACCCAGCCGGTGCTGGTGCGTCCGGAGCACGTCATGCTACTGCCCGAGTTGTCTTCTCAGCGGGGGCTGCGGGCACGGGTGGAGAGTGCGACCTTCCGCGGCGAGCGCTACGAACTGCACCTGCGCCTCGAAAGCGGCGAGGCGCTGCTGGCCTATCATCACGCCGCGCTGGTCGAAGGGCAGGAGGTGGCGCTGCTGCTGCGCGAGGGCTGGTGCCTGGAACCCGATCGATGAGCCTGCGCATCGAGGTGCTCAGCGGCCTGGGCGGGAAGGCGCCCGCCGCCATCCTGGTCGAGGCCAAGGGCAAGCGGCTGCTGCTCGATGCCGGCGGCGCGCTGCACCCGGGTCAATCGAACGAATGGGCGGCAGGGCTCGATGTCGACGCGGTGCTGATCACTCACGACCATATCGACCACATCGGCGGCGTGACGGCGTTGCCAGGCGAGCTGCCGCTCTACTGCACGTCGCCGGTGGCGGCCGCGCTGCCGCCCGGGCGCGACTGGCGCCTGTTGCCCGAGCGCGGTGAATGCCGGATTGCCGGTATACCGGTCACGACCGGTCAGGCGGGGCATTCGCTGGGCGGCGTGTGGTTGCATCTCGGCGTGGCGGGCGGGGTGTTCTACAGTGGCGATGCCTGTCTCGAATCGCTGCTGCTCCCCTTCGACGAACCGCCGCCGGCGCGCGTTGCGCTGCTGGATGCCTCCTACGGGATCTACGATGTTCCTCAGGCGCAGTGCCGTGAGGCCATTGCCCGGCGTTTGAGCGAGCCGCGAGTGCTGCCGGTACCGGCTTCGGGCCGCGCGCTGGAGATGGCACTGTGGCTCGATACCCTGGCGCCGCGTCTCGGCATTACGTGGGATCTGGATTCCGTCTGCCGGAAGGGGCTAGAGGCGCTGCTGGAACTGCCACGCTCGCTGCGCCGGGTGGGGGGCGATGCGGCCATTCGCCAGCTGCTCGACGCGCCTCGCCCGACGTCCCCCTCGCTATGGCTGGTGGCGGACCGCGACGACGATCCGCACGACTGGCCGGCGCATCGCCTGCTGCACACGGGTTACCTCACGCCCCGGCGCCAGCGCCAGCGTGTGGCCGGCGAGGTCGACTGGCAGCGTTGGAACGTCCACCTGCGGTTGTCGCATCTGCGGGCCCTGGTGCGTCAGCTTGGGGCCAGGCAGGTGGTTCCTCTGTTTACGACCGATGTCAGAGAGGTTAACGAACTGTTGATGACACCCAGCGGGTTGATGATGGCGACGGAGGGAAGCGATGCTGCTGGCTAGGCCCTTCGTCTTCATCCGCCACGGCGAGACGCAGTTGAACCGGGAGCAGCGCATCTGCGGGCGCAGCGACGTGCCGCTGACCACTCTGGGCAAGGCCCAGGCACGGCAGGCCGCCGCCTGGCTGGACCGACCCTGGAGCCGGGTCGTGACCAGCACCTTGCAGCGCGCTTGGCGCACCGCCGAGTTGGCGGTGCCCGGCCAACCGGTCGTCCGCCTGAGTGGGCTCGATGAGCGCGACTGGGGCCGGCTGGACCGACTGCCCCTGACCCAGCAGCCCGCCTACGCAGACACTCCGCCAGGCGGCGAGAGCTGGGGGGCTTTCCAGGCGCGGGTGCTGGCAGCAATGAACGGTGTGCTGGCAAGCTCAGAGCTGCCGCTGATCGTCGCCCACTCGGGGGTGTTCCGGGTCATCCGCGCGCAGCTGATCGGTACCCCACACGGCCCTCGACTGGCCAATGCCACCCCGTACCTGGTCTGCCCCGGCCTGCTGGGCTGGCAGGTGCTGCGCTACATGGGTTGGCCGATCAGGTGTGACTGGGGGCGTCCAGTGCTTCCTGAGCGATCAGCGCATCAGCCAGTGCCCGTGAGGCGAGAGCGAACTCCACGCGTGCTGCGCTGAGTGCACTCAGGTCTTTGCAGGTGCCGTCCTGCTCGAGTCGGTCGAGCTGAATCTTGGCCAGGACCAGACGCTTGCAAAGGGCTGCATTGCTTGACGCCTGTGCCCGCTCATTCGACAGCTCGATCTGTGCATTGAGACTGTTCATGTTTTTCCCTACGCCATGCGATAGCAAAAAAGCGCTTAGGCTCTTACGGCCGGTCGTCGCTTGATATGAATATCGTCCAAATTCGGAAAAACTGTAGTCTCGGCACGCATGCACGGCAGCCACCGGACCGACAGGCCCGGCAGGAATGAAAGGGGCTGGCAGGATTACTGAATGGTGGTGACCATGACCGGCGCCACGCCGCGGTTCAACATACCGAGTTCGCGTGCCGCGCGTTTGGAGAGGTCGATGATCCGCCCTTCGACGAAGGGGCCGCGATCATTGATCAGGACCTCCACCTCTTGCCCAGTGTCGGCCCGGGTGACGATCACCTTGGTACCGAGGGGAAGGCTGGGGTGGGCGGCGGTCAGCGCTTGCTGGTCGAAGGGTTCGCCGCTGGCCGTGGTGGCGCCCTGGAAGCGGTCGCTGTAGAAGGAGGCGATGCCTTCCTCCTGGGCGTCAGGCTCGTGGGCAGAAGCATGGGCGGCGAACACCGCGAGCATCCCTGCCAGGCCACAAGCGAGCAACTTCTTTGGTCGAGCTCCCATGATTTTACCTCGGGTTGATCGTGTTGGCGGTTATCGCTTCCATCGATGAGGTGCTGGTGAGCGTTATGGATAGTACCCGCCGTTGCTGCATGAGGCAACCCACCAATTTCACACTGCTGCATGTTTGCAGAAGAAGGCTGCGTGATGGGCGTTGTTTGGCGATGTTGGCTGTAAGAGACAGTAGCCGGCTTGCGCCGCTCAGGCTCTGTGTTCCCGGCTGGCCCAGGTTTCCGAGTCATCTGCCGAGTGGAGGAGGCGCAGATGGGGAACGCTGGCCGTTCGGTTGCGCCCTGCTTCCTTGGCCAGGTAGAGCCCTTCGTCGGCCAGTTTGACGAGGGTGGCGCGCTTGGCATCGCGTACGGGCAGCAGTGAAGAGACGCCGATGCTGACCGTGACGTTTGCTGCCACGGGGGAGTCGGGGAAAGACAGAGCGCGCTCCGCCAGCATGGTGTGGATGCGCTCGGCCATGCGGTTGGCACCTTCGAGCGAGGTATGGGGCATCAGTACGACCATCTCTTCGCCACCATAGCGGGCCACCAGATCGCCAGGCCGAGCGGCGGCGGTCTTCAGTACGTCAGCCACGGCACGCAGGCAGGCGTCCCCATGCTGGTGGCCGTAGCTGTCGTTGAAGCGCTTGAAGCAGTCGATGTCGATCATCAGCAGGCCGAGTGGCTGGCGTTCACGTGCCGCCCGGCGCCACTCCAGCTTGAGCACCCGCTCGAATTCGCGACGATTGGCAATGCCCAGCAGTCCGTCGCTGGCCGCCTGTTGGGCGAGCTCGGCGTTGTAGGCCTCGAGGCGTTCGCGCTCGCGTAGAAGCTGAGCTTCACGGGCGCGATAGACCCGCTGCATGGGAATCAGGATCAGCGATATGGCCAGCATGATGCCGCTGGTGAAGGCAATGAGTGCCGTGCCGGTGTGGAGTCTCTCAGCGATCTGGGTGTCGAGGAAATGAGCAAGCGCGGGGAAAAGGCTGGCTTGCTCCGGTACCAGGCCCTGAATGGAGAGTGCAGCATCGAACAGTAGAGCGACCGCCAAGGCCAGGCCGGCCAGGCTGGGGGTATTGATCAGCGGAGACTGTGGCTTCGTGCGCATGTTCGTCTCATCCCTGACTGCTGATGAAGGTAGCTGTGTATCGAAGGTATCTGTGAACAGGGCTCCGTTACTGCTTCGCTGCGAAAAAAAAAGGGCCGCAGAGCGGCCCAAGTACGCAGGGAACTAAAGGATAGTGCTAACTCAATCGCAAAGCGTGCCTTCGACCGGTGGAAACGAAAGAGACTCGGCGGATTCCTTTCCGCATCATGCCATTCCCTGGCAGGGAGCCTCCGGATACGTGGCCTGGATTGCCATTCGGGCCGTCGTATCGCTCTGCCAGTGTACTAGCGAAAATAGTGCCATGATTTTTATTATCTATTTAAAACAGTGTGTTGTGGCTTTGTTCTGCAGATGGGTGAGCGGGCCGTCCTGACTTGCTGGGTCGATATCGGCGCTGGAGTGTAGGTATATGGCGACACAAACTGGCCTGTTCCATTTAAATCCAATGAAAACAATGGCTTGAGTGTCTCCTTTTGGAGACGGTTGGGGCGGTGTAGGCTGCAACGACGAGAGTCGCCCGGGTCTCGGGGCGGTGGACGGCGTCATAGACCGATGAATGGACCGATGAAGGTGCTGGACACGGTGGCGAGAGATGCCGGCCCCGTACGCAGGAGACGGGCCTTCGAGCTTGTGGCATCTTGATGTTTTCGAACAGGGAGTAGCGAAATGGCGAGTGTCTTTTCACGCATCATTCACGGTGAACTGCCGGCGGAGTTCGTCTGGTCCGACGAGCGCTGCGTGGCGATCATGACCCTCAACCCCATGAAACCAGGCCATCTGCTGGTCATTCCACGCGAGGAGGTCGATCACTGGGATGACATGCCGATAGACTTGAGCGCTCATCTCATGGCGGTTTCGCAGAAGTTGGCCAAGGCGCTGAAGCGGGCCTTTCCTTGCGAGCGAGTGGGCATGATGATCGTTGGCCTCGAGGTGCCCCATGTGCATCTGCATTTGGTGCCTATCGATACCATGCAGGATATCCGGGTCGAAGGCCTGCCGCAGGCAAGTCCCGAGCAGCTGGCCGAGAATGCCGATCGGATACGCGGGGCTCTGACCTGAGAGGGGTTTCTCGTTTTGCAAACTGCGTGTAAGCGTTGGCTTACACGCAGCCGCGTCAATCTCTGATACCGCTCCCTGTCCACTGCACTATCATGAAGCTTTTGCCTAAGCCCGCCGTGCTTGCGGTGGGTCTTTGCCGGTCCAAGAGCCAGGCTTATGGAGGACAGAGTGCAAGAGAGACAGCTGCTGGAGACCCGTCGCCAGTGGTACGCCGCCTACATCGATGGCAACGTCGGTGTGCTGGATCATATCGAGAGCGACGACTTCGTGTTGATCAGTGAGGCGGGACTGCTGGGAAAGCTGGATCAGCTCGGCAGCATTGCCGAGGCGGTGGCGGGGGGCAAGTGGTTCGCACGCGGTAGTCGCGCCGAGGATGACATCGTCAAGTTGATGTCCTTCGGCGAACTGGTGTCCGTCTACGGGCAGGGCCGAGTCGTGGGCGATGCGCGAACCCGGCCGAGTCTCTTTTTCAGCGAGCTATGGCAAAAGCTGGACGGGCAGTGGCGCGTGCTGTCATTGCACTTCACGCGTGCCGCTGCGCAGCCGCTCTGAGCACCACCCGGACACGACAACGCCGACGGCCTGGCCGCCGGCGTATTCCCACGTTCAATCCTGCCGCATGCAATTGGCATAAAAGCTCACGGTGGCGGGCCAATCGGTGAAGATGCCGATCACTCCGACATCCTGCACCAGGGTGTCGAGGGTGATCAGTTTGTCGCCTTCGCGCCGGATGACCTCTTCCGTGGTCTGGTGATACCACTGCCCACCTTCCGCCAGCGGGCCGGAGCGCTCCAGCGTCCAGGTGATCAGCTGCAGCCCCGCCTCCTGGGCTTGCTCGGCATACGTTGAGGGCACGATGCGGCTCTCGTTCTCGGTGAATTCCGGGTTGGTCGCCAGCAGCATCCAGGTCGGCGGTGCGAGGATGCGAACGCCCCGTTCGGCCAGCTCCTCCATGCTCGGCGACCAGGTATCGGGGTCGGTATGGTCGAAGCCTTCATCGCCATAGCGGCCGTCCAGGTAGACCGCCTGCTCGCCGAACTCGGGCTCGTGCTCGATCCAGTAGAGCACATCGTCGAGATTGAAGGACTGGGCGAAGACGTCGCCTGGCGGCACGTCCGCCGCCTTGTACTCGTCGATCAGCTTCTGGGCGTAGTCCTCCTGGCTCATGCCGTTGAAGGGCATCTCCACCTCGGGCTCCTTGAGCTCCGGGGTCATCTTCACACCCAGATCCTTGAACAGCGCGACGGTATCGGCGTGGCTCATCAGGGTGCCGCGCGTGGCGTAGAGATCGGTGCGCCAGGCGGGCGTGCCGGCCAGATACTCCTCGATGCTGCGCGCTTCCCGGTTGGCCCCTTCCATGGTGCCACGCAGGGTGCGGAACTCGGCCAGGGTGATGTCGCTGGTACAGCAGCGAATCTCGGCGGCATTGGTCAGTTCGCCGCTGCCGGGGTCGATCTCCGGCGGGACGCTGCACTGCTCGGCCAGCTCCGTCTCGACGATGTTGGTGGTGTAGTGCAGGTCGCACTGGGCGTGGCGGCACACGAGTTCGTTGTCGCCGGTGAAGGTCACGTCGCATTCCACGATACCGGCACCGCCCTGAACGCCGGCCAGGTAGGATTCGAGGGTGTGCTCGGGGAACTGTAGCGGTGCGCCGCGATGGGAGATGACCAGATCGTCCGGCTGCCAGTCGGTGTGCCGTGCGGCGCACTCCAGCAGTTCGGCCTTGAGCTCGCGCTCGCGTTCGGTCTCCTCGCTCATGTCATTGACCAGGAACAGCGGCCGTGGGCCGAGCGTCACCTGGCTGGCGGCTTCCAGTAGCGCATCGCTCCATTCGGGAACGTTTTCGTCGGTGTTCTGGGCCATCGCCGGAACGGCAGCCAGCAGGCCCAGGCAAGCCAGGGTGGGGAGTGTCTTGTGCATGACGTATCTCGCTATCTTCCTTGTTGGCGTGGGCCACGGCAGGCGCCGCGGCCAGTATTGAGCGTAGCCAGGCGCAACGCAGCCCGCTAGCGCTCGGTGAATGCCAGGCGAGCCGCCAGCGCGAGAAAGCCCGCGGCGAAACCCCGTCGCAGCCAGATGAGCACGCTCGGGCGTGTGATGACCTGCCGCCGCGCGGCGGCGGCACTGGCGCCATACAGGGTAAAGACGGCAAATGTCATCAGCATGAACAGCACGCTGAGTTCGAGCATCTGGGTCAGAGCCGCCTCGTCGGCAGCGACGAACTGGGGCAGGAAGGCCAGGAAGAACAGCGTGAGCTTGGGATTGAGCAGGTTGAGCAGCACGCCGGTGCCGATCAACTGCCTGGCCGGCAAGGCGGGCAGACCTGTCGCGGCAAGCGGCTCATCCTTGGCTCGCAGCACGCTCCAGGCGACATATAGCAGATAGGCGATGCCCATCAGCTTGAGCGCTTGAAAGGCCGTCGCGCTGGCATGCAGCAGCGAGGCCAGCCCGGTGATGGCAGCGGCGATATGCGGCACGATGCCGAGCGTACAGCCGAAGGCGGCGATGGTGCCGGCTCGTGCGCCGTGTGTCAGACCAGTGGAAAGGGTGTAGAGCACGCCGGTGCCGGGGGAGGCGACGACGACGAGCGAGGTCAGGAGAAATTCCGGGTTCATGGGCAGGCTCCGATGATGAAACCTCGTCACCATGGCGTTGAACTCCCAAGGGAGTCTTGCACGAAATTGCAGCTCAGGATGGCTGCATGGCGCGCCGGTAACGGCCCGGAGTGAGCCCGAGCTGGCGATTGAAGGCCCGGCTCATGTGGCTCTGGTCGGAAAAACCTGCTGCCAGGGCTGCCTGGCTCAGGGAGTGGCCGCCGGCGATCAGGCGCCTGGCGATCTGCACCCGGCGTTGCACCAGGTAGGCATGCGGGGTGATGCCCAGAGCGCGCGCGAAGCTGCGCAGCAGTTGGTAACGGCTCAGGCCTGCCATATCGGCCAGTTCACCAAGACTGACAGCCAGCTGTGGGGCATCGTCGAGACGCTGACGTACTTTGGCAATAGTGGCGGGGATGCCCGACACGTGGTCGAGGGTACGAGAGCCATGGCGGGAAAAGGCGGCGCCAAGCAGTTTGCAGCTTCGCTCCTCCACGGCCAGCGTCTCTTCTGGAGTGGCCGTGAGCTGATCGAACAGCTCGTTCATGAGCCGACGCAGCAAAGGGTCGTTCAGCGCAGGTCGCGTCAGCTCGGCACCTGCAAGGGTGTCACCGACTGCTTGGTGAACCAGTGCCGGATCGAAGTAGAGCATGTGCCAACCCCGACACGTGCCGTCGATAGGCACGCCGTCATGCATTTCGCCCGGATTCACCGTAATGACATCGCCAGCCAGGGCATCGACCCGGCCGACACCGCTCCAGGAGCGATGACCGCCAGAGACGATGACCCCGATACCGTACTGGTCGTGAGAGTGACGCGGAAATGCGCGGCACGAGGCAAGGCTCATTGCCACAAGCCCGGCAAGCCCCGTGACGTACGCGGTCACTCGATGTTGCCCCTCGGCCACGCCTCCTCCTGGACCTCGGGTATGAGGTCGGGCTGCGATACAAAACCGTCGGAAGTCGGAGCGACGAGATGCTTTCCGTGCCCGTTACTGGGCGTCAGTGCTCTTCGCTCGTGCTTGGTATTGTGGGGTGATCGTCGAGGTAATGCCACAGTGCGTCGCCAGCCGCTATGACGTAAGCGGCCTGCTCGGCCCAGGCGCGCAGGACTTCGGGGTCGTACGGGGTGGGGGAGTGGGTGATGTGCTGCATGCGGGGGGTCCTCCCTATGGCTTCCCACACCTCCAGCATAGCCGGTTCTTGCTGCATTGCAGCATTAATATTGTAACCGAGCTTGCTGCATGTCGAAAATTCGTGCCCCGTGAAATACAAAGCACCCCATCCGGGCCGGCCGAATGAGGTGAGTTGATTGCCTGACAACGAGCGTCAGCGCTGGGTGTTTTCCTCGAACAGTTCGGCCTTGGCCTCGCGCATGACGTTCTCGCATGCGGCCTGATGGGCAAGTTGGGTGAGCAGGCTCTGGGTCACCGCAAACCCTTTGCCCAGACAGGTATCCACATCTTCGCGGCTGACTGCTGGAGTGACGTCATACTCGATCTTGATCGTTCTACCGCTACCGTCCAGCTTGTCGGCGAGATGGCGAATGAACCAGGCGAGACGCTCGCGCCAGCCGGTGGTTTCCGCCGCTCCTTCATTTACGCTGAACGTGCACTGCCATTCAGGTTTGTAGACTCGCATGAGCATCTCCTGTACTGGCTTGATTAGGAATGATCGATCGTGATGTTCGCTCCGCTTCTTTTACGAAAACTACTCCCACAGCATATCAAACTTGTACCGGGCTTTCACGGACTGTGCCGTTCCGCTACGTCATTCGAGCGTCCGATTAGCGCCGAAATGGCGGGGCCGGGCCGGCTCGGGAATAGCGTCATTCAAAGATATCGGTACCAAAAGGGAAAACTTGAGAAAATCTCATGCGACTTCCGGGTGGCCGCCGACCCAGGTCATGCATACCCGCAGCGCTTCATCGAGCAAGACCAGGTCCGCTCGATAGCCAGGGCGGATCCAGCCCAGTTGCCAGCCGAGGCCCAGGCACTCGGCCGGGTAGCGTGAAGCCATGCGCAGTGCCTCTTCCAGCGGCACCCCGAGCATCTGGTGCGTATTGGCTACGGCACGCTCCATGGTGAGATCGGCACCCGCCAGGGTGCCTGCAGAATTGACCAGGCGGCCGTTGCGTCGTTCTATCATCTCGCCGAACAGGGTGAAGCGGTCCTGATCGCTGCCGGCGCTGGGCATGGCATCGGTCACCAGCAGAAGGCGCCCGCGTGGCTTGGCGGCGAGCGCGATACGCAGGCTGGCGGGGTGGACGTGGTGACCGTCCACTATCACGCTGCACCAAGAGGCAGTGTCGGCCAAGGCCGTCCCCACCGTGCCCGGCTCGCGGCTGCCCAGTGGTGACATCGCATTGAAGAGATGCGTGAAGCCATGCAGCCCCTCGTCGAGGGCGCGCTGCAAGGTGGCGAGGTCGGCGTCGGTATGCCCCGCCGCGACCTGTACGCCGCGCTCCACCAGTGAGCGGATGAAGCCCTCGGGGACACACTCCGGGGCGAGAGTGACCAGTGTTACGCCGACATCGCCGAGCCCCGTCAGCAGCGCCAGGGCGTCCGGCTCCGGTGGGCGAATCGCGGCGGCGGGGTGGATGCCCTTGCGTGCGGGATTGAGATAGGGACCCTCCAGATGTAGCCCCAGCAGGCCGGGCAAGCGTTGCTCAAGTGCCTGCCTGGCTGCATTCAGCGCAGCCTGCATCACCTCGCGGCGATCGGAGATCAGCGTGACCAACAGGCCGGTGGTGCCGTGGCGCCGGTGGCTTGTCATGATGGCCTGGATCGTCTCGACACTGGGGGCTTCGTTGAACAGGTGGCCGCCGCCCCCGTTCACCTGCAGGTCGATGAAGCCCGGCGCCAGCAGGCGTCCTTCCAGATTGCAGCGTTCGGCCCCCGCCGGCGGTGTCTCGTCGGCAGGCAGCAGCGCCTGGATGGTTTCCCCTTCGATCGCCACGTGAACGTCGTCACGCAAGCGCTCGCCGTCGAAGACGCGGCCGTTCATCAAGATTTTCACGTTGCTTCCCCCCTGATGAGATGGGAGTGGCGTGCCATTCTCCAGGCGCCTTGCATGGCATCCCCAGCGGGGCTGACGAGCCGCCGGCGCAGCCAGGTGGGCAGGTAGGGAGCGAGTGCCTGCCCCACGCCGCCGAGCAGGCAAAGTCGGGGGGCGCCCAGTTCGAGCACGCCGTTGGCAAGCAATACGGCCTCATCCACGGCCTGCCGGCGCAGGGTCAGGGCCAGTTCGTCGCCCGCCTCGGCAGTGGAGAAGACGGTCGGTGCGAAGCGAGCGAAGTCTCGTGGGTAAGCGTTGGTCTGCCATTCGGCCAACCGGGCAGGATCGTGTCCGAAGTCGCTCATGAGGCATTCGGCCAGTAGCGACGGGGGACGCAACCCTTCATGACACAGCAGGGCCTCACGCAGGGCTCTCAGGCCGAGCCAGGCGCCGCTGGCATGATCGGAGAGGGGGAACCCCCAGCCGCCCAGGCTGCGGAAGTGACCCTGTAGATGGACCATGCCGCAGGAGCCGGTACCGATGATCAGAATTCCCCCGTCGCCCCCATCGAAGGCGCCGAGCACGGCGGCATGGGCGTCGCTGCGTACCTGGACGGAGGCAAAAGGATGGGGGTGCGCCGCCACGTCATGCCAGGTGCGGGCATTGATCGCCCCGGCAAGCCCAAGGCCGGCATGCACGCGGGTTAATGATGTCTCGTTAAGGCCGGCTTCGCGCAGGGCTGCGCGTGCGGCCTCGAGGATCTGCTGCCAGACGTGATCGATGCCGAAGCGCAGGCTGGCACTGGCGGCTTGGCCCTCGCCCATGGGGCGGCCTTCAGCATCGCAAAGGCGGGCCCGGCAATGCGTACCGCCACCGTCCACGCCGAGATACCAGGTGTCCTGTCGCACGGGTAGGGAGCGCTTGTCCTTCATGATGCCGGCTCCGTATCCAGGCGGCGCGCCTGACGCGTGAGGGCGGGCGAGAGAGCTGCGGCGGCTGCGGCGTCGAGAATCACACTGACGTTTGGATGCCGTTGCAATACCGATGCCGGCAACGTGGCCGTGACAGGGCCTTCCAGGGCTTCGGCCACCGCGCGCGCCTTGGCCCGGCCGGTGGCCAGCAGCAGCAGATGGCGCGCTTCGAGAATGTTGCCGATGCCGAGTGTGATGGCATGGGTCGGCATCTCAGCGTCTGCCGGAAAGTGGCGTCGGTTGGCGGCCAGGGTGGTGGCGCTCAGGCGTACTACACGAGTGCGTGAATCCAAGGGCGAGCCGGGCTCGTTGAAGCCGATGTGGCCGTTCAGGCCTATGCCGAGCAGCTGCAGGTCGACTCCGCCTGCGGCTTGCAGTTGTGCTTCGTAGCGCCGCGCTTCGGCCTGCGGGTCGGGTGCCAGGCCGTCGGGCAGGTGGGTGCGCTGCGGATCGAGTTGCAGCGGGCCGAACAGATGTCGGCGCATGTAATGGGCATAACTTGCGGGGTGGTCCGGCCCCAGGCCGAGGTATTCGTCAAGGTTGAAGGTGGTGAGCTGGTCGAGTGTGAGTCGTGTCGCCTGGTGGCGGACAACCAGCTCCCGATAGAGAGCCAGTGGCGTGGCACCGGTGGCAAGGCCGAGTACGCTGTCGGGTTTTGCGCTCAGCTGCTGTTGAATGATGTTCGCGCCGAGCTGCGCCATGCGCTCGACGTTGTGCACAATGATCAGGTCCATGACAGGTTCTCCATGCGACCCCCAGCGGCCGCTCTTGCGCAGCGACCGGGGTGACCATCAGGCAGGCGTGGGTCGCGAGCGCTTGTCGCAACGCCAAGCATCATGGCATCTATATAGGGTCTCGGTCTCGTGTGACAAGCCCTGAAGGCAAAGGACGATGCTGACACTTCACTGCACACCCGAAGCTAACGAAGGCCACCTGCGGCTGCGGCTGGAAAATCACCATGTCGATGCGCTGAGCGGCAACTGGCGGTTGCACCTCAATCTGGTGCGCGGTGTACGCCGTGTGGTCGAGGGGCCGGTGCGCCATCTGAAACAGACCGGCAGCCACTGTCTGCTCGAAATGGCGCAGCCTCTGGCCCCCGGTGAAACGCTGCATTGCGTGCTGGAGCTGGAAGTGGCGGTGGCGCGCGTGAGCAAGCTGCCCCTGGCGGCCTATGCGATATCGCCGGATCGTCTCGACCCCCTGCCGATAATGGTGCGCTGGCCTGGGGCAGAGGTTGGATCCCCCGCTGGCCGCACCGGTGGCGTGCCGGGGTTGATACCCTGGCCGCATTACGTGGAGTGGTTGCCCGGTCACCTGGCGCTGAGCGACGTGATCGCGATCGACTGCGGGCCGCTCCAGGCCCGGGCGGCTGCCGAGTGGCTGCGTCAGGGCCTCGTCGAGCACTGTCGCAGTGACGTGAGCCTGGGGGCGCCGGCCCCGCTTTGCTTTCGTTTGCGTGAGACCCTCGAGCCGGAAGCCTACGAACTCTCGGTAACCCCGGAGGGCGCCAGACTCGAGGCCGGCGATGAGGTCGGTTTTCTGCATGCGGCGGCTACGCTGATGCAGCTGCTGCCGGCGCATCCGGTGAATGATCGCGACGCCGCCTGGTGCCTGCCCAGCGTGCGCATCAGCGATTCCCCGCGTTTCGGCTATCGCGGTCTCATGCTCGACTGTGCGCGGCATTTTCACCCGGTTCAACGCATCCTGCGTCTGCTCGACCTGATGGCGAGACTCAAGCTCAACGTCTTCCACTGGCACCTGACCGATGACGAGGGCTGGCGTCTCGAGATCCGTGCCTTTCCCCAGCTCACCGAAATCGGCGCGTGGCGCGGGCATGGCGAACGCCTCGAGCCGCAATATCTCACCGGCCCCGAGCGTAGTGGCGGCTACTATAGCCAGGACGATGTCAGGCGAGTCGTCGCTCACGCCCAGCGACTCGGTATCGTGATAGTGCCGGAAATCGACATGCCGGCTCACAGTCGAGCGGCGATCCTGGCCCTGCCCGAACTGCTGCGTGACCCTGAGGATCGCTCCGTCTATCTCTCCGACCAGCGCTATTCCGACAACGTGCTTTCCCCAGCGCTGGAGGGCACCTATACCTTCGTCGAGGGCGTGCTCGAAGAGGTCTGCGAATTGTTCCCCGGCCCCTGGGTGCACGTTGGTGGCGACGAGGTGCCCCGCGGGGTCTGGCTTGGCAGCCCGCGTTGCCGGGCATTAATGGAGCGTGAGGGGTATACCCGGGCAGAGGAACTCGGCTCGCATTTCCTGCGCCATGTGCAGCGCTTCCTGGCGGCAAGAGGCAAGCGCATGATGGGGTGGGAGGAGGTGCTGCACGGCCCCGATCTGGATCCCGGTCTGATCGCCTTCGCCTGGACCAGCCAGCGGGTGGTGCCGGCCATGCTGTCGCGCGACGTCCAATTGGTGCTGCAGCCCAGCGAATTCTCCTATTTCGACCTGGCTCAGAGCGGCGACTTCCAGGACCCCGGGCTCAACTGGGCCGGGGAGGTGCCGCTGGCCCAGGTTCATCGCTACGACCCCTGGGCCGACCTGCCCACCGAAGCGGCGGCGCGACAACGATTGCTGGGCGTTCAGGCAGCCCTGTGGACCGAGCTGATCGCCAGCCGCGAGCGCATGGACTATATGCTTTTCCCGCGGCTGACGGCGTTTGCCGAAGTGGCCTGGCACGCGGGTGGACAGCCCGATTTCGAAGATTATCAGGCGCGACTGGCTGCCTACCTGCCGCACCTGGATCGTCTCGGCGTCAATTATCGCCGGCCATAGCGTGCTTAGGCCGTCAGCGCATTCTGATCTGGCCAGGCCGCCTGCGGCTCATGGCGTGCTGCCTTGCGGCGTGTGCTGGACGAGCCCGGCGCTTCCTCGGCCGCTGTTCGTGCCCATTGTACCAGGGGGTCCGTCATCAGGCCTTGCGAGGCCAATAACGGCCCATAGCGTGACTGCAGGCGACGATACCATTCGCCAAAGGCGCCGCGGTAGGTCAGCAACGTGCCGCGCTCGACCAGGGTCCTATGGGCCAGGCGACGGATTGTCACATCGTCGTTAAGCCGTCGGATCTGCCCCGGCTCGTCCCATTCTCCAGGCTTGCCCGGCTGGCTGCGCCGGGTTCCGACGTGCTGACGATAATAGACGCGAGCGCCGGGGGCGGGCACGAAGCCGACATCCTGCATGATGGCACGCAGGATGAATTCGTCGTCTTCCTGGGATGAGAGTTGCCTGTTCCACGGCCCGATGCGCTCGAGCGCACGTCTGGTGAAGAGGTTGCCGTGGATGGGGACGAACCAGCTGCCGCCGATCATGCTTTCGAGCAGTGCATGTGGCGAGCGAATCGGGGCCGGCAGGTGAAGCTGAGCGTCGGTTCGGCCGTCGGCGTCGGTATCGGCATAGCCGGCGTAGCTGATCGCGGCGTCATGTCGGCCGTCCAGGGCGCGTACCAGCTGCGAAATGGCATCGCCGGCCATCAGGTCATCGTCGTCCATAAATAGAATGCAGTCACCTTGTGCCTGGTGCATGCCGCGATTGCGTGCCACCGCGGGTCCTTCGTTGCGCTGGTACCGATAGTGCAGCGCAAGGGCGGAATCGTGCCGCCACTGGCGAGACAGGCACGATACGCGCTGGCGAGTGTCGTCACAGGAACCGTCATCCACCACGACCACCTCCAGCGGGCGATGCTCCTGGTCGGCCAGGCAGGCAAGTGCCTGTTCCAGTAGATGGGCCCGGTTATGGGTGGCGATGACCACTGAGACGCATCTTTCTTGCATGGCTACCTCCTATGCTATATGCAGGCGGCGGCCGGTCCAGGCCCCGACGAGGGGCGAGCAGGAACCCGGCGAAGCGGAGCCTGCCAATCAAGGCCATAGGGACGGGCTGGCGGGCCAGGGAAGGAATAAGGGCTCGCCAGCAGCCATACTAGATATGGCTGGGGTGGAGGATTTCAATACCCGACGAAACGCTTGCCGTACGTGGCGGGCGTTGGCTTGACCGCTCAGCGCTGGTGGCGAGCGCCGTCGAACAGCTCGGCCTTGGCATCTCGCATGACGTTCTCGCAGGCGGCCTGCTGGGCCAGCTGATTGAGCAGGGAGTGGGTGACCTCGAAACCCTTGACCAGGCAGGTGTCGATCTCCTCGGCCGTCACTTCAGGCTCGATATGGCATTCGATCGTCACTGTACGCCCCTTGCCGTCGAGCCTGTCGGCCCAGCGCCGTATGCGCCAGGCAAGCCGCTCGCGCCAGCTCGAGGCCGCGCCAGGCGCTTCGTTCACGGTGAAGTTGCAGTGCCACTCCGGTTTGTAGATTTTCATGAGAACCTCCCGTTCCGGCTGGGAACATCCCGCTGTTTCTCCCTGTTTCCGTCCGTGACGGTCGGGACGCCCGTACCTTCAGCATAGAAGCTATATCCGCTTGGGGCAGGTAAGCGAGTGTGTGAACGGGCATCGGCTCGTCAAGCCAGGCTGTGGAGGGGCATTGGACCAATGGCGTCTCTCTGTCCATGGTTAGAGTATCGGCCAATTCACACTTCATGGATGGAAACGTGAACAAGTTAGCTCGGCGTGTCGTCATTACGACAGGGGCTGTGCTGCTGGTGCTGTTGGGGGCAGTCCTGTATCTCGAATCCGCCTGGTTTCGTGGCTGGCTGGAGAGTCAGGCCAGTGAACAGCTGGGACGCGATGTGGAAATCGGTGGCCATGGCATCGACTGGGGGTTGCCGCTGACCCTGCGGCTCGATGACGTGCGCGTGGCCAATGCACCTTGGGCCGAGGCCCCCATGGCAAGCCTCGATGAGCTGTCGGTAACCCTCGACGTGGGCGCCCTGCTGGGCGGCGAGATCGTGCTGGAGCGGCTCGCGGTGGTACGGCCCGAGGTACGGCTGCTGCGTCGCGAAGATGGCACCACCAACATCGACGATCTGATAGACGAGCCGACCGAGGAGCAGGAAATTGCGCTCTGGCCCGAGACGTTCAGCATCGACCAGGGCCGCTTGGTCTATCGCGATGAGAGCCAGCGGATCGATCTCGACGTTGCGTTCGATACGCCCGGTGAGAGCATCGAGCACCTGAGCGTGGACGTTCGCGGCGAAGGTAGGGTGCAGGGCGAGGCGGCCCTTTTCCAGGGCTTGCTGCATCTCGAACTGGAGGAGCGCCGCGGCGGCCTTGAAACGTTCCAGGGCCGCCTCGGCGACAGTCGTCTGCGCGGTGCCCTGGCGCTGGATATGGGTCGTGACGTGCCGCGCCTGATGGTTGATCTGGAGGCCGATACGCTCGATCTGAACCGCTGGAGCGAGGCATTGGACGCTGACGCAGGGCCCCCGGAGCGAGAGGCGACCGAGCAGAGGCGGCCGCTTGCGCAGCGCCTGGAGGTGTTGCGCTCGTTCGAGGCCGAGGTCGACCTGGCCATCGGCAGGTTGCAGATCGCCGAGCGTAGTTTTCATGACGTCGCATTCGAAGCTGCGCTGCGGGATGGCCGACTCGCCATCGAGCGGCTGCAGGCGATGGAACCGCTGGGGGATGGCAACGAACGACGGCTGGCACTGCAAGGCCGGGTGCAGGCGCAAGACGATGCCCAGGCCGCGCTGCTGGAGCGAGGGCGTCTCTATTACCGGGACACGGCTCAGCAGGTCGATCTGGAAGCGATTTTCGAGGCGCCCGATGAGCCCGGCGAAGGGCAGCGCCTCCAGGTTCGCGGCGAAGGCCGGCTGCAGGAGGACCCGGTGGATTTCGCGGGCTTGCTGTACCTCGACGTCGAAGCGCTGCGCGGCGGGGTCGAAGGCCTCGAAGCGAACATCGCCGAGAGCCGCCTGGAGGGGAGCCTGGCCTTCGATGTGGGGCGCGAGACCCCCTGGCTGATGGCCGAACTGGAAGGCGATGCGCTCGATCTGGATCGCTGGGGTCTGTTCGAGCAGCGCTCGCCGGAGGAGGCGCCTCAGGAGACGTCGCCGCCGACAGAAGGCGAGTGGGACCAGGGAATCGCCCGGGCTTTGGCGGGGCTGGACGAATTCGAAGCCGAACTCGATCTGGCTCTCGGGCAGCTTCACTACGCCGGCCAGACCCTGCACGATCTGGCCGCCGAGGTGGCGCTGGAAGACGGGCGGCTCACCATTGCCCGGCTGCAGACGCAGCAACAGCTTGGCGACGGGCAGCCGCGCTCGCTCAACGTGCAGGGATGGCTCGAGGCCGACGAGCAGCGTCTGGTGGCGGATCTACAGGCCCAACTGGAGCAAATCGACCTGACCGCGGCGCTTGCCCCGTTCGGTATCGGCGAGGTGGGCACGCTCGACGGGGACCTCAACACCCGGGTCGTCGACGGCGGGCTGCTGCTCGAGAACACCGCCCTGGATTATCAGGCCCCGCAGTGGGGGCTGGCGCTCTCGTTTCGCGCCGACACCCGCACGGAAGGGGTCGAGGGGCAGCGGGTGCATCTGGTCGGCGAGGGCAGCTACGAAGAGGAGCCCTTTGCCTTCGATCTGCTGATCGGGCCGCTGCTGGATCTCACCGACCCCGGTACGCCCTATCCCGTTGCCGGGGAGCTGGCCAGCGGCGACACCCGGCTGTGGATCGATGGCAGTGCCGTGCAGCCCTTCGCGCTGGCATCGGTAGAGGGCAGTGCCCGGCTGGAAGGGCCGAGCCCGGCGGAGCTCACCGATCTCACCGGCATCAACCTGCCCGAGCTGCCACCTTATCGGGTGTCCGGCTACGTGCGTTATCAGGACGATCTGCTCAATATCGATGGCCTCGATGGCGGCTTCGGTGACAGCGACGTGACCGGCGACGTGCGCCTGCGCTTCGGCGAACGCCCCCAGTTGTGGGCTACGCTGGTCTCCCAGCGGCTGGTGGCGGACGATCTGCTGCCGATGCTGGGTATCTCGCCGGAAACGGGGCCGGAAGAGACGGCCTCGCCAGAGCAGGAGCAGTGGGCGGCGGAAGAGGAGCGCGCCGAGATGGTGTTTCCCGATCGTGAGTGGGACCTGGAGGCGCTGCGCAACACCGATATCGTGCTCGACTACGAGGCGGTCGACGTGCAGGCGGAGCACGTGCCGTTCGAGTACCTGGCCCTGGCGCTCGAGCTGGAGCAGGGGGTGATGACGGTCGAGCCGCTGCGGTTCGGGCTTGGCGGCGGGCAGGTCAGCGCTTCCTGGGTGCTGGATGCGCGTCAGGCCGCCATCGAGGGAAACCTGCAACTGGCACTGGATCAGGTCAACCTGAGTGCCCTGTTGGACGAAGCCGGTCTGCCCGAAGTGGCCCGCGACACCTTGGGCGTGATCGGCGGGCGGGGCGATTTCCGCTACCGCGGGCGCTCCATGCACGAAGCCATGGCCGGGCTCGATGGTGAACTCGAGCTGGCCATGTCCCAGGGCTGGCTCGACATCATTGCCGCCGAGCTGCTGCCGCTCAACGTGGCCAATGCGTTGGTGGCGGCGCTGACGGGCGAAGATCAGGTGCAGCTGGAGTGCACCTACGTGCGCTTCGTCGTCGACCGCGGCCTGGCCGACCTGGACGAATTCTTCATGGCCACCGAGATCGCTCACTTCGAAGGGGCGGGGGCCATCAACCTGGAGACGGAGCGCATGGATCTGGCCTTTCAGGGGCACAACATCGATCCCATCCTGTTCACCGGCAACTCACCGGTAGAGCTGCAGGGGGCGCTGCGCGATCCGGAAGTGAACGTAATCACCCAGGAGCTGATTGCCCGCGGGGCGCTGTCGCTGCTGGGCGCCGTGGTGGCACCCCCCCCTGGCGATCCTGCCATGGGTCGACCCCGGCGGCGGCGAGCAGGTCGGGATGGGTTGTGAACGGGCGCTGGCGGAGTTCGATGAGTGAAGCCGCCGCCTCACTGCGCCTCGTGCCAGGCCTCATGACCGCAGCTCAGGCAGTGGAAGAGCGCTTCGAAGCCGCTGCGGGTATCTGCCGAGCGGCGCAGCGTGCCTTTCTGGTAGGTGAACGAGCGCAGCGAGCAGACCGGGCAGCGGATCTCCTCGTAGCGCAGACGGCGGGGCAGGTCGTCCGGCGCCTGCTCCGCTGACGGAGCGCCTGCATCGCGCAAGCCGTCGAGCTCCGCGTACAGGGTCTTCGCCAGGCGCTGAGCCTCTTCCGCCTGCGCGGGCGCGGCCAGCTCGGCCAAGCGTTCGATGCCTCTCTTCAAGGCGGTCAGGCGTGGTGCGATGTCGGCCATTGGGCTCTCCTGCGTCGCGATTCAGTTCCTGTTCAATCAGCATAACCCGGACTTGCCGATATGACATGTTGGGCCGACGAACTCACCCGCGCAACGCAGCGATTCTCCCGCGCAGCCATTCGTTAGCCGCCGGGGCCGTACTCCAGACACCGTTCCCCCATCGCCGGCCCTTGCAACAGCGCCCTGTTGAGATCACGCAGCGCGCTGCGCAGCCCCTCCTCCAGCACCGGATGGTAATAGGGCATTTCGAGCATGCGCTCGACCCCCATCTTCTGCTCCAGCGCCCAGGCGAGCAGATGGGCAAGATGCTCCACGCGCGGGCCGAACAGCTCGGCGCCGAGGAACTGCCCCGAGCCGTGCTCGGCGTACAGGCGCATCAGGCCGCGGTTTTGGCGCATCACCACGGCTCGCCCTTGGTCCTCGAAGGAGGCGCCGCCCTCGGCGATACCCTCACAGCCGAAGCGCTGCCGCGCCTCTTCAAGGCTCAGGCCCACCGTGGCCATCTGGGGGGCGGTGAAGGCGATCGACAGGGGAGTGCTGCGCCGGCCCGCGCGCCGCTCGGGATAGCGCCCGGCATTGTGGCCGGCGATTCGTCCCTGCTGATTGGCCTCGTGCAGCAGCGGCAGCTCCTGGCTGGCGTCACCGGCGATGAACACATGGCTGGCCTCGCCGTCGGCGCGTTGGCACTGCATGGTGAAGCGGTTGTAGAGGGGCACGCCCTCGTCGTTGAGCGCCAGCCCGGCCTTCTCCAACGCGAGGGTGTCGAGGTTGGGGCGCCGCCCGGTGGCCGCCAGCAAGTAGTCGAAGCGTTCGGTCAGGCGCTTGCCGCTGCCACGCTCGCGGAAGGTGATCGCCACCTGCTCTCCGTCGCGCTCGATGGTGTCGACATCGGCCGCCGGGTCGAGATAGAACGCTGCATTGAAGGTATGCTCGGCGTAGTCGCGTACGGCTGGGTCCTGGAAGGGGCCGAGCGAGCCGCTCTTGCCGAACAGGCGCAGCCGCACGCCCAGGCGGCTCAGCGCCTGACCCAGCTCCAGCCCGACGATGCCGGCGCCGAACACGGCGAGCGACTCGGGCAGCGTCTGCCACTCGAACACCGCATCGCTGTCGATCAGACGGTCGCCGGCCGGCGCGAAGGCACGCGGGGCCTGGGGACGTGAGCCGGTCGCGATGATGACGGTGCGCGCCCGCAGCAGCAGCTCCTCTCCGACACGTAGCGTGTGAGCGTCCTCGAAGCGGGCCCTTCCCGCGAGCAGGTTGGCGGGTTCGATCTGTTGCATGGACTTGAGCACGCTGTCGACGAAGGCGTCGCGCTCGCGTCTGACCCGCGCCATGACGGCACGGTCGTCGATATCGACGCGGCCGACCCGGATACCGAAGCCGGCTGCGTCCTCCACCTGATGCGCGCTCTCCGCCGCCGCGATGAGCAGCTTCGACGGCATGCAGCCCACTCGGGCACAGGTGGTGCCGGGCTTACCGTCTTCGATCAGCACCACCTCGTCGTGATACTGACGGGCGGCTTGCCACGCGCTCAGGCCGGCGGTGCCGGCTCCGATGATGGCAACCTCGACGTTGCGCTCCTGCATGACCTTTTCTCCCTGGCACTGGCTACCTCAAAGCCTAGTCGCTGAGTGCCGGCAAGGGTCAATGCAGCTCGAGCTTTCAGGATTTGCGGTTATGGCTGGGCTTGTTCTTCTGACTGGTTGAAGCCATTTTCTCGAGTTCCGCCTCGTCCATGGACTCGTACATCTGCTTCGATGCGCCTTCGAGTTCACTTACCTTCTTCTCTCCGCGCTTGGCGGCAAGTGCAGCACCGGCAGCCATTTGCTGCGCCTGTGATTTGGCTGGCATGGGCTTGCTCCTTTTCGTCGACCGTATCGTCAATTCAAGCGGCCTGATTCCATGGCGCGCTTATCACTGAACTTAGTCGGTGTTTGAGAAGCCTTCCGTTTCAACATGTTACATGTCTCTGCCGTCAGTATCCGAATACGGTGTTCGCTAATTCCGACAATTTGTCTTGGCCCTGCTCTCGGCTACTGACCCACTCCGTTAATAACTAAAATACGGATACTTGAAGTTGCAAAACTCCTTTGACTGGTCGTGGCCGGCATGATATCTGAACCCTCAAGAAGAAGAACGATAGCGACCTGGCGTGAGTACAAGTCGGTAGTAAGGGACCACCGGAAACATGACGGGAAGCCCCGTCGTATGCTGCAGGGAAGGAGTTGCATGCGCCAGCTCGTTTTTCATGGCCGGTCCCAGGGGGCGGCCACTCAGGTTTGCCACGACGACGTCACCGGTCTGGTCACGCGCCGCTGCGCCGAGCGCCAGCTGGCCGCTGCGCTGGTTCAGGCTGCCGAGCAGGAAGCCGGCGTGGCCGTACTGCATGTCGATGTCGATCGCCTGAAGGAGATCAACCACTCGCTGGGGCGTCCCGTGGGCGATGCCTGCCTGCGACTCATGGCGCAGCGTATCGTCGAGACCGTCGACAGCCGCGGCAGCGTGAGCCGCATGGACAGCGATGAGCTGATGGTCGAGCTGCCGGGGGTGGCGGGGCTGGATGACGTGATTCCGTTGGTGGAGAGGCTGCTGGAGCATACCCGCCGACCGCTCGAAATTTCCGGGCAGGTGCTTTTCTCCAGCTGTTGTATCGGCATTGCCCTCTATCCCGACCACGGCGTTACCGTCACCGAGCTGATGCGCCACGCCAACCTGGCCAGGCGCAAGGCACAGGCCAGGGGCGCTTCTCAATACAGTGTCTTCTCGCCGAGCCTGCTGGAAGACGACACCGATCGTGTGCAGCTGCGCTGTGACCTGCGTCATGCCCTGGAGCGGGGAGAAATGACGCTGGTCTACCGCCCCCTGCTCTGTGCGCGTAGCGGACAGGTCGTGGCGATCTCGGCTCAGCCACAGTGGAATTCGCCGCGCTTCGGCGTGCTGGAGCTGTCCAAGTGGACACCGGCAGCCCGCGACAATGGCCAACTGACCGATATCTGTCATTGGGTGCTGAAGCACGCCTGTCGGCATGCCCGCTCCTGGTACGAAGCAGGTTCGGGGCTGCGGGTGCTGGTTGGCGTGCCGGCCGAAGGCGTGGCAGACGAGGGCCTGGTCGAGCGTGTCGAGCAGGCCCTGGCCGAAAGCTGCCTGCCGCCTGGGCTGCTCGAAGTCGAGCTGACCGAGGGCGGCTTGATGCGCGATCCGCATCACGCCAGCCGCATGCTGGGCAGGCTCCAGACCATGGGCGTTCGCCTTGCCATCGACGGCTTCGGCAGCGGCCACTCCATTCTGGGGCATCTCGGCCTGTTTCCGCTCGATACGCTCAAGCTCGATGCGTTGTTCATCAACGACTGCCTCGACAACCCACGCCACCAGGCGATCATCCGCTCGGTCATCGCCATGGCTCACGAACTGGGAATCCGCGTGGCGGCAAGCGAGGTCAGCTCGCGTCGGCAGGTGGATTTCCTGCGCGAGCAGGGCTGCGACCTGCTGCAGGGAAGTCTATGGTCGCGCATGGAATACAGCGACCCGTTGGCGCAAGCCTGGGATTAGCCGGGCAGCAGCGAGGCAACGCGAGTTGCGGGCAAGCCGCTTTCGACCGACGATGGCATCTCGTTTCCCCAGCCAGCCCTGACAGGAGCCGCCATGCCCATCGTGACCATCCAGCAATTTCCCCGCGACCTGACCCAGAAGCGCGATCTTGCCCAGCGCATCACCCAGGCGTTCGTCGAGGTCTACGGCACCCCGGAGGAGAGCGTGCAGGTCTTCTTCAGTGAAGTGGACGGCGAGAACTGGGCCAAGGCGGGCAAGATGGGCTGCGACCGTCAACAAGGACAAGGCTGAGGCCAAGGAGGCACACATGCGTCTACAGCATGCTACCTGGCAGGAGGTCGAGGCCTACCTGACCCGCGAGACCGGTATCATCGTACCGATCGGCTCCACCGAACAGCACGGCCCCAACGGTCTGGTGGGAACCGACGCCATCTGCCCGGAAACCGTCGCCTGGGAGGTCGGTGAGCGTCACGGCGTGCTGGTGGCGCCGACCCAGAACCTGGGCATGGCTCAGCACCACCTGGCCTTTCCCGGCACCATCAGCCTGCGTCCCAGCACGCTGATCGCCGTGTTGCGCGACACCGTGCAGTCGTTGTCGCGGCATGGCTTCACTCACGTCTTCTTCCTCAACGGCCACGGCGGCAACATCGCCACCCTGAGTGCGGCCTTTGCCGAGGTCTATGCCGAGCGCAGCCTGCAACAGGCGCCAGGCGGCGAGCTGCATCTCACCACCAACAACTGGTTTGCCGGGCCGCGAGTGCGGGAGCTGGCCGAGTCGCTCTACGGCGATGCGGAGGGCACCCATGCCACCGCCTCGGAGGTCGCGCTCTCCTGGTTCGCCCGCCCCGAGGCGGTGAAGCAGGTCGAGATGTCGCCACGAATCGCCCCCCGCGGCAGCGCCCAGTGCGACGCCGACGAGTTCCGCCGTCGCTTTCCCGACGGCCGCATGGGCTCGGACCCGAGCCTGGCCAGCATCGAACACGGCAAGCGCTTCTTCGAGGCCAGTGTGGACGATGTGTGGGAGGCCTACCGGGCCTTCGCCAAACCCGCTTGACCTTGCAAAGGCTGGCTTGAGTTACCATGGTCATAGGCACAGTGCAGTCGACATGAGTGCCTATGACCTCCGACCCGCAGAAGCCATCGAAAGCCTCACGCCGGGGGCGTTCTCCGCTGGACATGGAGCCCGAGCAGGCCTCGGCGCGCCCGCAGCGTCCGCAGTGGCTGCTGTTCCTGTGGTTTGCCATCGGTATCCTGCTGGTCTTTCATTTCCTCGATGCCGCGGGCGAGCGGCCCCAGGCCGAACTCAGCTACAGTGAGTTTCTCGAGGCCGTGGAGGCCGGGCATGTGGAGGAAGTGACGCTGCGCGGCCAGTCGGTGGAAGGGCGCTTCTCCGAGAGCGGGCGTGAAGCGCGCGATGCCGAGCAGATAGAGGAGTTTCAGACCACCCGGCCCGATGTCGAGGATTCGCGGCTGCTGGAGCGGCTGGAAGCCCATGGCATCAATATCGCCGCGCGGCCCGTCGACCCGCCCTGGTGGCAGCGCGTGCTGCTGGGGGCGCTGCCCTGGATCCTGATCCTCGGCCTGCTGTTCTGGTTCTGGAGCCGCATGCAGCAGCGGGCCATGTCGGGGGGCGGCGGCCTGTTCAGCATGGGCAAGTCGGGTGCGCGTCAGATACGCAGCGAGGAGAGCCCGGTGCGGTTGGCCGATGTGGCCGGCTCCGAGAATGCCAAGCAGGAGGTCGCCGAGGTGATCGACTTCCTCAAGGACCCCCGGCGCTTTCTCGACCTGGGAGCCAAGATTCCCCGCGGCATCCTGATGATGGGGCCGCCCGGTACCGGCAAGACGCTGATGGCCCGCGCCGTGGCGGGCGAAGCCGGGGTGCCGTTCTTCAGCATCAGCGGCTCGGAGTTCATCGAGATGTTCGTTGGCGTGGGCGCCTCGCGGGTGCGCGATCTGTTCAAGCAGGCCAAGGAGCAGGCGCCGGCGGTGATCTTCATCGACGAGCTCGACTCCATCGGCCGCTCGCGTGGGGCCGGTATGGGCGGCGGGCACGACGAGCGCGAGCAGACGCTCAATCAGATCCTGGCCGAGATGGACGGCTTCGAGGTGGAGGAGTCGGTGGTCGTGCTGGCCGCGACCAACCGTCCCGACGTGCTCGACTCCGCGCTGCTGCGCCCGGGCCGCTTCGACCGCAAGATCACCCTGGAGAACCCGTACCGCGAAGCGCGTCGGCGCATTCTGGAAATCCACACGCGCAAGATGCCGCTGGCAAACGACGTCGACCTGGCCAGGCTGGCCGAGATCACCGTCGGCTTCTCCGGCGCCGATCTTGCCAATCTGGCCAACGAGGCGGCGCTCTTCGCCGGTCGCCGCGAGCAGCAGGAGGTCGACTAGGCCTGCTTCGCCGATGCCCGCGATCGCTTGCTGCTGGGCGAGACCAAGGACGTCGGCCTGGCCGAGCATGAGCGGCGTGTGGTGGCCTACCACGAGTCGGGGCATGCCCTGCTGGCCTACCTGCTGCCCAAGGCCGATCCGTTGGAGAAGGTCACCGTACTGCCCCGTGGCCGTGCCCTCGGGGTTACCGCCCAGGTGCCGGACGAGGAGCGCTACAACATGGGGGAGGCGTACCTGCGCGACCGTATCACGGTGATGTTCGGCGGCCGCCTGGCCGAGTCGATCGTGTTCGGTGAGGTCAGCAGCGGTGCGGAAAACGACATCGAACAGGCGACACGCCTGGCGCGCCGGATGGTAGGGCGCTGGGGCATGAGCGAGCGGATCGGGCCGGCGATGTTCTCGGAGAGCCACGAGCATGTCTTCCTGGGCAAGGAGATGGCCCAGGCGCGAGAGCACAGCGAAGCCATGGCAGGACTGGTCGACGAGGAGGTTCGCCGTCTGCTGACCGAACAGGAAGCCCGCGGACGTGAACTGCTCGAACGGCATCGCCAGGCGCTGGATACCCTGGCCAGGGAGCTCGAAGCGCGTGAGACCCTGGATGCCGCTGAAATCCGTGAATTGCTCCATGGCCTGGTACCGGCCGAGCAGGAGGGCTGATCGTGCTGCGCGTTGCGTCCACCCTGGCCGGCATCTATGGCCTCGTGGTGCTGTTGGCCTGGTTCTTTCAGGAGCGGCTGCTCTACCTGCCCCACGTGGGGCGCGAGCATGTCGCCACGCCGGCCGAGCGCGGGTTGGGGTGGGAGCAGGTCGAGCTGCAAACCGCCGATGGCGTGCAGTTGGACGCCTGGTGGATACCCGCCGAGGATGCTCGCGGCAAGCTGCTGTTCTTCCATGGCAATGCCGGTAACATCTCGCACCGCCTCGACTCGATCCTGCAGTTCCACCGCCTGGGCCTGTCGGTGTTGATCCTCGATTATCGCGGCTACGGCCGCAGCGAAGGCCGCCCATCCGAAGAGGGCACGGCCCAGGATGCCAGGGCCGGCTGGCGCTGGCTGACCGAGCAGCAGGAGGCGTCTGCCGACGAGATCGTGCTGTTCGGCCGCTCGCTGGGGGCGGCGGTGGCGGCTGAACTGGCGGCCTCGCTGGCGCCGCAGGGGCAGCCGGCAGCGGTGATTCTCGAGTCGCCGTTTCGCTCGGTGCCGGCACTGGGCCAACAGCTCTACCCCTTCCTGCCGGTACGCTGGCTGGCAACGCTGGATTATCCCACCGAGCGTTATGTCACCCATATCGAGTCGCCGCTGCTGGTCATCCACAGCCGCGACGACGAAATCATCCCTTTCTCCGAGGGTGAAGCGGTGTACCGGGCGGCCAATGAGCCAAAGGAACTGCTCACCATTCGCGGTGGCCACAATACCGGTTTCATCGACAGCGAGCCGGATTATTCCGCGGGTATCGACGCTTTTCTCGAGCGTTATGCCGGGCTTCCTCACTGACTCGTCATTCTGGCGTAAAGTGAATGAAAACAGAAGGATAGGTGGCTCTGTAGGGCCGTGATGACATTAAGGTAGCGTCATGAAAAGTAACGCTTCATGTCGGCCGATTGCCGCCGGGTAAGTGGTATTTCGCTGCGCCCGGCGGTGCGAATTGACAGGCTTTCCACGGGTACTATTTTTCGAGTGTCAGCCAAGCAATGAGTCTGCACCGGATTGTTGGCTCAAAGCCCGATTCGCGGGCTGGTCATATCTGACAAAACATGGAGGTGGCGAATGAGCGATACCCATAGCCGTGGGAGTTCGGACGGCCGCGCAAGCTCGGAAGCAAGCGTGGGCAACGGAAGCGGTCAGCCCGGTGTTGACCGTGAGGAGATTCGTCAGCAGGCAGCGGAAGTAGGCGATGAGCTGCGCGACGCCGCCCAACAGCAGGCGGAGAGCCTGCTTGACCGCCAGAAGGCCGCGGCGGTCGATCAGGCCGAGAGATTCACGACGGTACTGCACAAGATGGCCGACGAGTTCGAGCGCCAGGAGCAGCCCTATTTCTCGGGCTGTGTCAGTGAGCTGGCCAAGCGCTCCGACGCCTTTACCCGCAACCTGCGCGAGCGCGACCTGACGACCCTGCTGGAGCAGACCCGCGATTACGGCCGTCAGCACCCCGCCCTGTTTCTGGGCGGTGCGGTCGCAGCCGGCTTCATGCTTTCCCGCTTCCTGCGTAGCTCCAGTCAGGACGACATGCGCAGCCACTAGCCCTCGGGACAGCCCTCACTTCAGCCGAGTGAACAAGGGAGGCGACACCTCATGGATGCGGAAAACCCCATTGATGCAAAAAACAGGGTACGGACGGAGGAATCCTCGATCGGCGTTCTCTTCACCAGCCTGGCGCGGGAAGTGACTGCGCTCGTGCGCAAGGAGTCCGAGCTGGCCAAGGTGGAGATGAGCGAGAAGACCCATCAGGCCATGGGTGCCATCGCATCCATCGCCATTGCCGGGGCGGTACTGCTGTGCGGCTTTCTGGTCCTGCTGGCCGCCGCGGTGTTCGGGCTCAATACCGTGCTTCCCCCTGAAACCACCCCGTGGCTCTCTGCGCTCATCGTCGGCGGAGTCGTGGTGGCGATCGGGCTCATCATGCTCCAGGCGGGGCGCAAGAAGCTCCAGCGTGAAAGCCTGATGCCGACCCGCACGCTGGCCAGTCTGCGGCGCGACAAGGCGCTGGCTCAGCAGCACGAAGAGACGGCCAAGGAGGAGCTCAAATGAGCCAGGACGGTCGGCGCCGTGCCGATGAGATCGAGAGCGAGATCCACCAGGCGCGGGCGCGTCTGGATGAGACCCTTCATCAACTCGAAGCGAGACTTTCTCCCGAGCAGCTTATGAACATGACCTACGATTATCTCCGTCGCGGCGGAGCCGAACGGATCGTCACCAGCCTGGGGCAGCGCCTCAAGGAGACCCCTCTGCCGGTGATGGTGACCGGTATGGGCCTTGGCTGGCTGGTGCTGGCCCAGCGCAAGTCGCACGCGCATCACCACGAGGCGCTGCCGCAGCGGGGCGGCTACCCGGGCGCCACCTTGCCCAGCGCCTCGATGGCGTCATACGACGGTCGCGAAACCGTCAGCGGAGCCGGCACCACCACCCTGGGCCATGACCCGGCGGCGCTCGGCGCCACGCCACGACACGGCAGCGCGGCTCATGACGACGGCAGCGGCATGACACGCAAGGCGCAGCAGATGGCGGAGAACCTGCGTGAGCGGGCCGAACACGCAGGCGGCCGGGCCAAAGATCGGGTGCATCACCTGAGCGACCAGATGCGTGAACGCGCCGCTCATCTCGACGAGCAGCGCCATGCGGCCATGGACGCCGCCTCGTACCGCACACGCGAGGTTGGCAGCCAGACCATCCACTTCGTGCAGGAGCATCCGCTGGTGGCGGGGGCACTGGGCGTCGCCGTCGGTGCGGTGCTGGGCAGCCTGTTTGCACCGACGCGAGTAGAGAATCGCCAGCTGGGCGAACTGCGCGACCGGGCGGTGCAGCGTGCCGAAGAGGCCGGTCAGGAGCAGGCCGAGCGAGCCCAGGAGAAGCTGCACGAAGGCGTGGACCGAGTGAAGGAGGAGCTTCGCGAGCGTGCGCAGGATGGGTCCCAGAGCCGGGCAAGCCACTCCTCGAACGCGGCCAGCTACGTGGAGAATCCTTCCAGCGAAGAGCGCTTCGCCAAGGCGGGTTCACCGACCAAGAGTGGCTCCGATACCCAACAGGGCGAGGCAACGAAGAAGGGTGGAAGCACTCCGCCCGCCAAGGGGAGCTGAAGCTCCACCATTTTACGTAGCAGAGCAGTCAGGCAGACAGTGCCTTGCCGCGCCACCCCCGGTGGGAGTAGCGCGGCTTTTTTCATGCCTAGGCGTCGATCTCGGCGTTGTGGAATACGTTCTGTACGTCGTCCAGGTCGTTGAGCGCATCGAGCAGCTTCTCGAACATGGCCACGTCGTCGCCAGAGAGGGTGGTGGTGGTCTGCGGCACGAACTGGATCTCGTCGGTCTCGAACTCCAGCTCACCGAAGGCATCGATCAGTGCCTGCTTGGCCTTGGCGTACTCGGTATGCGGGGCGAAGACGGTGATGCGACCTTCCTCGTTCTCGATGTCGGTGACGTCGACATCGGCCTCCATCAAGGCCTCCAGCGCCGCCTCCTCGTCGTCGCCGGGGTAGGCGAGGATGGCGCAGTGGTCGAACATGTGACTGACGCTGCCCGGCGTGCCGAGCTTGCTCTTGGCCTTGTTGAAGCAGGCGCGCACGTCGCCGAAGGTGCGGTTGGGATTGTCGGTCAGGCAGTCGACGATGACCATGCAGTTGCCCGGGCCGAAGCCCTCGTAGCGGGCCGGCGAATAGTCTTCGCCGCCCACGCCGCTGGCCTTGTCCAGCGCCTTCTCGATCACGTGGCTGGGCACCTGGTCCTTCTTGGCGCGCTCCATCAGGCCGCGCAGCGCCAGGTTGCCGTTGGGGTCGGTGCCGCCCTGCTTGGCGCAGACGTAGATCTCGCGTCCGTACTTGCTGTACACCTTGGTCTTGGCGGCGGCCGTCTTGGCCATGGATTCCTTGCGGTTCTGAAAGGCCCTGCCCATAGCGTTTTCCTGTCGAATCGGGTACGAGGCTGGATTCTACGAAACCGGCCCGGCAGGGAACAGCCCTAATTGATCTCCCTGCCTCGGGTGTGATGCGGATCATGTCTACACTGTCGGCATTGGTTCACTCCCGAGGGCTTCTTCATGGACCACCTTCAATACCGTCATGCCCTGGCCGCACAGCGCGAGGCCAGCGAGTTGGCCTTTGCCGACAGCGAGTTCGAGGCCCGGCAGAGCCGTGTGCGCAACGCCATGGGGGAGGCCGGCCTGGATGCGCTGCTGCTGACGGACCCGTCCGACATCTACTACCTGACCGGCTACAACACCTTCGAGGTGTCGGTGCACGCCTGCCTGGTCTGCTCGCCCGAGCGGCTGACGCTGCAGGTGCCCTCCATCGAGACCGGGCCGGCGGTGGTCACCGCGCGGGTCGACGAGCTGCTGGGCTACCGCTGGGAGGGAATCGGCGAGGTGATCGAACCGCTGGTCGACACCCTGGCGCCGTTTCGCGCCATCGGCCTGGACCTGTACGGTGCGGGGCTGCGCCACGGCGTGCTGCGTGAGCTCCAGGCGCGGCTGGGCGCCGAGCGCTTCCGCGACGATGGCGGCGAGCTGCTCGACCGCATTCGTATCGTCAAGAGCGAGGCGGAGCTCGGCTGTCTGCGCGAGAGCGCCCGTATCACCTCGCTGGGGCTCAAGGCGGCTGCCCGGGTCGCCGCCATCGGCATGCTGGATGGCGACGTGGCGGCCGAAGGCGCCCGCGCCATGCTGGCCGGTGGCAGCGAGTTCATGAGCATGCAGCCCATCGTCACCGTCGGGCCTCGCAGCAGCGTGATTCACCTGAACCATCAGCGTCATCGCATCGCCCCCGGCGAGCCGGTCTTCATGGAGTTCGGCGCCGCCTACCGGCGCTATACCGCACCGATGATGAAGACGCTCATCGCGGGCACGCCCAGCCAGGAGATGCTTAGGACGGGGGAGCTCTGTCGCGACCTGTTCGAGGCGCTCAGGGGGAAGATGCGCCCCGGCAATACGTTCGACGATGCCGCGCGGGCCGCCGCGGAGGTGCTGGCGCCGCACGCCGAACGGGTCTTCTTCTCCGGCGTATTCGGCTACGCCGTGGGGGCGCAGTTCCCGCCCAGTTGGGTGGAGGGCAGCGGTTATATTGCGCGCGGCCAGCAGCGTGTGTTCGAGGCCGATATGGTCTTCCATCTGCCGCTGTGCCTGCGCATACCCGGCCAGTGGGGCATCGGCCTGAGCGACACCGTACACGTCACGCCGCTGGGGGCTGAGCCTTTGACCGACAACGACTGGCAGCTCGAGAGCAGCGTGCTCTGAACGGGAGAGGCGCCAGGGGAGCGCTATACTCAAGGATGCACACGGCGCGCCAGTCGCTTGGCGCTGCGCCGATGAATGCCTCAACCGAGAGGAGGAGGACGCCATGACTCAGACCGTAACGGCGACCTATCAGGACCTGATGAAGGCAGCGAATGCCTACGACGAGTTGGTTTCTGAGGGCTTCCCGCGGGAGAAGCTCTATTTCGACAAGGAGGCCAGCCAGATCAAGGTGATCGTGCCGGACGACTCCAAGCCCGAAGCGGAAAAGATTCTCAGCCGGCATCAGCCGGACGACCTCTGGGCCCGCCCCTACGAAGCCCATTGAACGTTGGAGCTGGATGCGCTGGGCCGGTCAGGCGACGCTCAGCGGTGAGTCTTGTTCTTGGCCTGGTCATCCAGCTCGCTGGCCCGGCGATACGCCGGGCGGCTGCTGACCCGCGCCCAGTAGTCGGCAAAGGCAGGGCAGGGGCCCAGGCCGCCGTATTTCAGCCCCCAGCCGATATGCGCGCCGAGATAGACGTCCGCGGCGGTGAACTGGGGGCCGGCAATGTACTCGTGTTCGCTGACGGCGATCTCCAGCGTATCCAGCACGGCTTCGATACTGCCGTAGCCGACCCGGCCCTGCTGATCGACGTTGGGCTCCATGCCCAGGTCACGATCCGTCATGGCTGCCTCTAGCGGACCGGCGGCAAAGAACAGCCAGCGGTAGTAGGGGCCGCGCTCAGCCAGCGGCGGCGCCAGGCCCGCTTCCGGGAAGGCATCGGCCAGGTAAGCGCAGATGGCGGCGCACTCGGTCACGACCGTTTCGCCGTGACGTATGGCCGGGACCTTGCCCATGGGATTGATGGCCAGAAAGGCGGGCGACTTCATGGCGGGACCGAACTCGACGACTTCCGTACGATAAGGCGCACCGATCTCCTCCAGCATCCAACGGGCAATGCGCCCCCGCGATACGGGATTGGTGTAGAGGATGAGGGTATCCGACATGGCAGCGCTCTCCTTGGGCTCTCCCCAAGATAGCAGTCTTCCTAAGAGGATGTAGCCGGACGGTTAAACGCAAGCTCACGCAGGGTCGAGCAGGCGCGGCCCGGCACCCTCCTCGGCCAGTTCGTCTTCTGGATTGCGCAGCGGACACTCGTCCATCGACAGGCAGCCGCAGCCGATGCAGTGGTCGAGCTGGTCGCGCAGTTGGGTGAGCCGCACGATCCTGTCGTCGAGCGCCTGGCGCCAGCTCGCCGATAGCTTTTGCCAGTCGGCGGCGGTCGGCGCGCGGGATTCCGGCAGTGCCTCGAAGGCAGCGCGAATCTCGCCCAGGGTGATGCCGGTGCGCTGAGCGACCTTGATGATTGCCACGCGGCGCAATACGTCGCGCGAGAAGCGTCGCTGGTTGCCTGCGTTGCGTCGGCTTCTGATCAACCCCTTGGCTTCGTAGAAGTGAATGGCGGAGACTGCCAGCCCGCTGCGCCGGGCGACCTCTCCGACGCTGAGTTCGCGATGCAGCAGCGCGGTACCCTTGCGTTTACCCGACGGCTTTCGGAGAGGTGTGCTCGAAACATCGCAGGGGGGGGAGTCGCTCATCGTCGCAGTGCCTCGTCAGTTATTTCTTTTAAAATAATTTATCAGCTTCATTGATATAAACGATCAGGAAGTTTGATTGTGCATTCTTCCACAATGCTCGTATGGTTTTCGCTTCCCTTTTTCACGTGTTGTCCATGAAGGTTTCATGAACCCCTTGACCTCAATCTAAGTTTAGGTTTTAGCCTGCTTCCTGTCATTGGATCGAATCCTGCTTGATACAAAGTTTTCTTAAGTATTCTTGACGATGGAGTTGTCATGTTCCGTTACTTCGAGAGATTGGTGAACCCCTACCCTTCAGGGCAGGCCGGTACTCCACCCAAGGGGCTATTCAAGTTCATCCTGCACTTCTCACGTCCGGTATTGCCGTTGCTGCTGGCCATGTCGCTGGTCACTGCCATGGTGTCGGCCGCCGAGGTGGTGTTCTTCGGCTATATGGGTGAGCTGGTGGATTGGCTGGCCAATGCCGAACGCGAAGGTTTCTTCGCCGAGTACGGCTGGCGCCTGGCGGGCATGGCGGCGCTGGTGGTGGTAGGCCTGCCGCTGCTGGTGCTGCTGCAGTCGCTGCTCTCGCACCAGGGCATCTTCGGCAACTACCCGATGCTCGGGCGCTGGCTGGCGCATCGTCACATGCTGAGCCAGAGCCTGGCCTTCTACCAGGACGAATTTGCCGGTCGCGTATCGCAGAAGGTGATGCAGACGGCGCTGGCGATCCGCGAGACGGTGACCAAGCTGCTGGGCCTGATGGTCTACGTGCTGGTCTACTTCATCGGTGCCATGTGGCTGATGGGCGGTGCCGAACCCTGGCTGATGGTGCCGCTGGTGGCGTGGCTGGTGGGCTACGGCACGATCATGTGGGTCTTCGTGCCGCGGCTGCGCCGGGTCTCCATGGAGCAGGCCGACGCCCGTGCGCGCATGACCGGGCGCATCGTCGACAGTTACAGCAACATCCAGACCATCAAGCTGTTCGCCGATACCCAGCGCGAGCAGGCCTACGCCCGCGACGCCATGGAGCAGTTCATGGTCACGGTGCACCGGCAGATGCGCCTGGCCACGCTGCTCTCGGTCTCGTTGACGGTGCTCAACTCCTTGCTGCTGGCCAGCGTGGCCGCCATTGCCATCGGGGCCTGGTATTTCCAGGCCATGTCACTCGGCGCCATTGCCGTGGCCATCGCCCTGGTCATGCGCATTCGCTTCATGTCCGACTGGATCATGTGGGAGGTGGCAGGGCTGTTCGAGAACATCGGCACGGTGCAGGACGGCATCAATACCATCGCCCGTGAGCCCACGGTCAAGGATCTGCCCGGTGCAGCGATGCTCAGCGTGCCCCGCGGCGAGATCCGCTTCGAGTCGCTGCGTTTCGGCTACGACCGGCCCGACGGCGCGCAGGCCCGCGTCTTCGACGGCATGAGCCTGACCGTGGCGCCGGGCGAGAAGGTCGGCTTGATCGGCCGCTCCGGCGCCGGCAAGTCGACCCTGGCCAACCTGCTGCTGCGCTTCTACGACCTGGAAGGCGGCCGCATCCTGATCGACGGGCAGGACATCGCCGAGGTCAGCCAGGAGTCGCTGCGGCGCAAGATCGGCATGGTGACCCAGGACACCTCGCTGCTGCACCGCTCGGTGCGCGACAACATTCGCTACGGCAGCCCCGAGGCCACCGACGAGCAGGTGCTGGAAGCGGTGCGTCGGGCCCATGCCGAGTTCATCTTCGAGCTGGTCGATCACAAGGGGCGGCGTGGCCTCGACGCCCATGTCGGCGAACGTGGCGTCAAGCTCTCCGGCGGCCAGCGCCAGCGCATCGCCATCGCCCGGGTACTGCTCAAGGATGCGCCGATCCTGGTGCTCGACGAGGCCACTTCGGCGCTCGATTCCGAGGTCGAAGCGGCCATTCAGGAGCAGCTCGACACCCTGATGGTGGGCAAGACGGTCATCGCCATCGCACACCGGCTGTCGACCATCGCCATGCTCGATCGACTCATCGTCATCGACGAAGGACGCATCGTCGAGAGCGGTACCCACCGCGAGCTGCTGGCGCTAGATGGCCTCTACGCCTCGCTGTGGCGGCGTCAGTCCGGCGGTTTCCTGGGGCTGGACACCGAGGAGAGCGAGCGGCAGGAAAGCCCGTTGAACGCGGAGTCGTGAGTCGGGCACAACCATAGGCAACGAAGGAGGGGGTGAACATGCAAGGCGTGGAACGTGAAGTCATCAACCCGCGGGGCGTGCCCAATACCCTGCAGTACGGCTTCAGCCAGGCGGTGATGGTCAAGGGCGGCTACCGTGTGCATCTCTCGGGGCAGGTAGGCGTCGATGCCCACGAGTGCCTGGTCGGCCCCGACCTGGAAGGGCAGACCTTTGCCGCGTTGGACAACATCGAGGCGATTCTCGGCACGCTGGGCGGCGACCTGTCCCATGTGGTGATGCTGCGCATCTATATCGCCGAGCCCGCCCGCTACGACCAGGAAGGGGTGGTGGAGGCACTGCGCTCGCGCTTTCCCAAGTCGCCACCGGCCTCTTCCTGGGTGATCGTCAGCGGTCTTTCCGAACCGGAATGGCTGATCGAGATAGAGGCCGAGGCGGTGCTGCCGGAGCTGCCCTGAAGCGATACGGGAAGCTGCCTGAGCCAGACGCTATGCCAGCGCCTGTTCTTCTTCCGCCGGTGCGGCGTGGGCAGGCGGCTGCCAGGTATCTCCGGCGGGCTCTACCGTGATGCGCATGCGCTCGACCACGAAGTCGACGAAGGTGCGCACCTTGGGCGAGACCAGGCTGCCGCCGGGGAAGACGGCGTTGAGCTCGACCTCGGGGCCTTCCCAGCCTTCGAGAATACGCCGCGGGCGGCGTGCTTCGGGGCTCATGCAGGTGACGAACTCGTTGGCCAGCATGATGCCCTGACCGTCCTCGAGCATGCCGCGCAGGGCGAAGGGGTCGTTGGCGATGGCGATGGGGTCGACTTCCACCTCCACGGCTTCCCGGCTCTCGCTGTGGTGCAGCTGCCAGACGTAGCGCTGGCCGCGTTGCTCCATGGCCTTGGCCAGCACGGGATGGGCGGCCAGCTCCGACGGCTCGCGGGGTTCGCCGTGCCGGGCGAGATAGGCCTCGCTGGCATAGACGTAGGAGCGAAAGCGGGCCAGGGGGCGGGCCACCAGGCTGGAGTCGGGCAGAGGGCCGACCCTTAGCGCGACGTCGATCTGGTTGGCGACCAGATCCAGGCGCTCGTTGGAGAGCACCAGCTCGATGCGCACCTGGGGATAGAGCTGACGGAAGTCGCGCACCAGGATCGAGGTGAACTCGGTGCACATGGTGAAGGGCGCGGTGACCCTGAGCCAGCCGCGGGGGCTCTCTTCGAGATGGTGCACCGCCTTTTCCGCCTCGCCCAGGTCGCGGGCGATGCGGTTGCAGTAATCGAAGTAGATGGCACCCGCCTCGGTCAGGCTCAGGTTGCGGGTGGTGCGGTGCAGCAGCCGCGCGCCGAGGCGCCGCTCCAGGTCCTGCACCTTGCGACTCACCGTGGTCTTGCCAAGGCAAAGCTGTTTGGCGGCGGCGCTGAAGCTGCCTTGTTCCACGACCTTGGCAAAGATCAGGGCGTCGTTGAGGTCTTGCAGCATGGTCGTATTCCTGTGCCGTGCGCAGTGCCAGAGGAACCCTGTGAGGAAAAGCACCGTGTCAGGGAAATACTGCGGGAGGGCAAGAACGGTTGCACGGAGACTGTCCCGCCAAAGGGACAGTATTTCCCTGCTGGCCCGACTAATCAAGTGCCCGGTAACACTATAAGGTGGCGGTCTGCGAAGTTTGCCGTCGATTAATCACGCCGCCGAACGACATTAATAAGTCAGAAAAGATAGAGACAAAGAAATAGAGGCAAGGAATAGCGGCCAGGCTGAGTAAAGGAAGCGCTGAACAAATCGACGAGCGAGATGAAGCACAAGGCGCACGGAGCACAGCACCGAGCGAAGCGACAAACAGCCGTAGGCTGGCCCCGAAGGGGCGAGAAGCCGAAGGCTGCGAGTCAACCGGAGCATATGGGGTATATGTGAGGATTCCGACGGTCCGACGCTTCGGCACCGCGCAACGCAGTGATTCGCTCGCGCAGGCATTTGTGCAGTGTTTCCTAAACGGCATGGCGAACTTCGTGTTGGTCAATGGGGAGAGGGAGTATCGATGAACGTCCACAAGATGTTCGAGAGTCGAGGGAGCCGGCATGCGCTCATGGTTACCGCCATGCTTGCCGGGATCGTCGTGCTGACAGGATGCGAGAGCCAGGCCGATACCCAGGCCGGCGCCGAGCAGGGGCCGCCGCCACCGCAGGTCAGCGTGGCTCAGGTGCTGGTCGAGGACGTGGAGCTGTGGGACGCCTTCACCGGCCGTATCGAGGCAGTGGAGACGGTGGACCTGCGCCCGCGCGTGTCCGGCTACATCGAGAGCGTCAACTATACCGAGGGTGAGAAGGTCGAGAAGGGCGACGTGCTGTTCGTCATCGACCCGCGCCCTTACCGCGCCGAGCTGGAACGGGCCGAGGCCGAACTGCAGCGAGCCCGAGCCCGTGCCGAACTGGCGCGCAGCGAAGCCGCCCGGGCCGAGGCGCTGGGTCAGAGCCGCTCGATCTCGCGTGAAGAGCTGGACCAGCGTCGCTCAGCGGCGGCTACCGCCGCGGCCGACATCCTCGCCGCTCAGGCCATTGCCGAGACGGCCCGGCTCAACATGGAGTTCACCGAGGTACGCGCGCCCATCGCCGGACGTGCCGGCAGGGCACTGGTGACCGCGGGCAACCTCGTTTCCGAGGCCACGCCGCTGACCAGCATCGTCGCCCTGGACCGAGTCCACGTGCACTTCCACAGCGACGAGCGGGCCTACCTGCACTACGACGCCCTGGCGCGCAACGGCGGTCAGTTCAGCCTGCGCGACGGCGGCGTTCCAGTGCGTGTGGGCCTGGCCAGCGACGAGGACTACCCCTACCGCGGCGTGGTCGACTTCATCGACAACCGTCTCGATGCCGACACCGGCACCATCCTGACCCGTGCCGTGCTCGACAACGGCGAGGGCCGTTTCGCGCCCGGCATGTATGCCCGGGTTCAGCTGCTGACGGGCAGCGCCGCGGGCACCCTGCTGATCGACGACAAGGCGGTGCTCACCGATCAGGACCGCAAGTACGTGTATGTGGTCGACGAGGGCCGAGCCATGCGTCGTGACGTGGAGCTCGGGCGCATGATCGACGGCCTGCGGGTGGTGACGGCGGGCCTCGAGCCCAGCGACCAGGTGGTGGTGAACGGCGCCCAGCGGATCTTCTTCCCGGGCATGCCGGTGGCGGCGGAAAGCGTCGACATGCGCGGCTCGGGGACAGCGGCCGGCGAGTACGCCGCCGTGCGCTGAGCCGAGCACCGCCCAGCACGACTCCGTATAACCATAACCCCCTGACTTGTACGGGACGGACCATGCGTCCGTCCCGTAAGGGAGTCTCGTCATGAATTTTGCCAAATTCTTCGTCGACCGGCCGATCTTTGCCGCGGTGCTGTCGATCCTGATCTTCATTGCCGGCGCGATCACCATTCCGCTGCTGCCGGTCAGCGAGTACCCCGACGTGGTGCCGCCCACCGTGCAGGTGCGCGCCGTCTATCCGGGTGCCAACCCCAGCGAGATCGCCGACACGGTGGCCACGCCGCTGGAGGAGGCCATCACCGGGGTCGAGAATCTGATGTACATGAAGTCGGTGGCCGGCTCCGACGGGGTGTTGGCGCTGACGCTGACCTTCCGTCCCGGTACCGACCCGGACGAGGCCCAGGTGCAGGTGCAGAACCGGGTCAGCCAGGCCCTGGCGCGGCTGCCCGAGGCGGTGCGCCGCCAGGGTGTGACCACCGACAAGCAGTCGCCCGACCTGACCATGGTGCCGCAGCTGATCTCGCCCGACGGGCGCTACGACAGCACCTACCTGCGCAACTACGCGGCGCTGCACGTGCGCGATGAGCTGGCGCGGCTCGAGGGGGTGGGCCAGGCGATGCTGTTCGGCGCCGGCGACTACGCCATGCGGGTGTGGATCGATCCCGACCGCGCCGCCGCGCGCGGGCTCACCGCCGGCGACATCATCGCCGCGATCCGCGAGCAGAACGTGCAGGTCTCGGCCGGCCAGCTCGGCGCGCCGCCGACGCCGCAGTCGTCCGACTTCCTGGTCTCGATCAACGCCCAGGGGCGCCTGACCACCGAGGAGGAGTTCGGCAACATCGTGGTCAGGGCCGGCAGCGGTGGCCAGATCACCTACCTCTCCGACGTGGCGCGCATCGAACTCGGCGCCGCCGAGTACTCGCTGCGAGCGCTGCTCGACAACCAGCAGGCGGTGGCCATCGGTATCTTCCAGGCGCCCGGCTCCAATGCCATCGCGCTCTCCGATGCGGTGCGCGACAAGATGGAGGAGCTCTCCCAGCGCTTCCCCGAAGGGGTGGAGTACACGATCGTCTACGACCCGACGGTGTTCGTGCGCGATTCGATCAAGTCGGTGATCAAGACCCTGCTCGAGGCGGTGCTGCTGGTGGTATTGGTGGTGACGCTGTTCCTGCAGACCTGGCGTGCTTCGGTGATCCCGCTGCTGGCGGTGCCGGTGTCGATCGTGGGTACCTTCGCCGTGCTCTATCTGCTCGGCTTCTCGATCAATACCCTGACCCTGTTCGGCCTGGTGCTGGCCATCGGCATCGTGGTCGACGACGCCATCGTGGTGGTGGAGAACGTCGAGCGCAACATCGAGGAGGGGCTCGCGCCGCTGGCGGCGGCCCACCAGGCCATGCGCGAGGTGAGCGGGCCGATCATTGCCATCTCGGTAGTGCTGTGCGCGGTGTTCATCCCGATGGCCTTCCTCGAGGGCGTGACGGGGCAGTTCTATCGCCAGTTCGCGGTGACCATCGCCATCTCCACGGTGATCTCGGCGATCAACTCGCTGACCCTGTCGCCGGCGCTGGCGGCGCTGCTGCTCAAGCCCCACGACGCACCCAAGGACCGCCTGTCACGCCTGATCGACTTCCTGTTCGGCTGGGTGTTCCGCCCCTTCAACCGCTTCTTCAACGCCAGCTCCAAGGGCTACCAGGGCGGCGTGGCGCGCAGCCTGCGCCGACGCGGCGCGGTGTTCGCCGTCTACGCGCTGCTGCTGGCGGGTACCGGGGTGATGTTCCAGGTGGTGCCGGGCGGCTTCATTCCCACCCAGGACAAGATGTACCTGATCGGCGGCGCCAAGCTGCCCGAGGGCGCTTCCCTCGACCGCACCGAGGCGGTGATCCGGCGCATGACCGAGCTGGCGCTGGAGACCGAGGGCGTGACCTCGGCGGTAGCCTTCCCCGGGCTCAATCCGCTGCAGTTCACCAACACGCCCAACACCGGCACGGTGTTCTTCGGCCTCGACCCGTTCGAGTCGCGCTCGCGCAGCGCCAACGAGATCGTCGCCGAGCTCAACGGCAAGTTCGGTGCCATGCAGGAGGCGTTCAGCTTCGCCTTCACTCCGCCGGCGATCCTCGGCATCGGTTCGGGCTCGGGCTTCTCGCTGTTCGTGCAGGACCGCGCCGGGCTCGGCTACGGCGAGCTGCAGCAGGCGGTGGACGGCTTCAGCGGGGCGCTGATGCAGGCGCCGGGCATGGGCTATCCGATCACCTCCTACCAGTCCAACGTGCCGCAGCTCGACCTGCACGTCGACCGGGTCAAGGCCAAGACCCAGGGCGTGGCGCTGACCGACCTGTTCGAGACCCTGCAGGTCTATCTCGGTTCGGTCTACGTCAACGACTTCAACCGTTTCGGACGTACCTGGCAGGTGATGGCCCAGGCCGACGGCGACTTCCGTATGGACGTGGCCAACATCGAGCGCCTGCGCACCCGCAACGAGCATGGCGAGATGGTGCCCATCGGCAGCATGATCCGCGTCGACCGCACCTTCGGCCCCGACCCGGTGATCCGCTACAACGGCTACCCGGCGGCGGACCTGATGGGCGAGGCCGATCCGCGCGTGCTGTCGTCGAGCCAGGCCATCCAGGTAGTGGAGCAGCTCGCCGCGGGAGTGCTGCCGGCCGGCATGGCGTTCGAGTGGACCGACCTGAGCTATCAGCAGGTCAACCAGGGCGGGGCGGCGCTGATCGTGTTCCCGCTGGCCATCCTACTGGTGTTCCTGGCGCTGGCCGCGCTCTACGAGAGCTGGACGCTGCCGCTGGCGGTGATCCTGATCGTGCCGATGTGCATGCTCTCGGCGCTGATCGGCGTGAAGCTCACCGGCGGCGACAACAACATCTTCGTCCAGGTGGGGCTGGTGGTGCTGATCGGCCTGGCGTGCAAGAACGCCATCCTGATCGTCGAGTTCGCTCGCGAGCTGGAGATGCAGGGCCGCGGCATCGTCGAGGCGGCGCTGGAGGCGTGCCGCCTGCGCCTGCGTCCGATCATCATGACCTCGATCACCTTCACCGCGGCGGTGGTGCCGCTGATGCTGGCCGGTGGTGCCGGCGCCGAGGTGCGCCAGGCGCTGGGCACGGCGGTGTTCGCCGGCATGCTCGGCGTGACCCTGTTCGGCCTGTTCCTGACCCCGGTGTTCTACGTCGCCCTGCGCAAGCTGGTCTCGCGCGGGCAGGCCGAACCCCGTGACGCACAGCCCGTGGAGGGCGCCTACCATGCCTGATCTGGCCAAACCGATGAGAGCCCTGCGCAACCTGATGCCGTTGCCGCTCGCCCTGGCGCTGGCCGCCTGTGCGGTGGGGCCCGACTACCGCGCGCCGACGCTGGCCGAGCCCGCCGCCCTGGCGCGCGCCGAGGCTGAGCTCGTCACCCCCGAGGCGGTCGAGCGCGAGTTCTGGCGCGGCTTCGACGACCCGCTGCTGAGCGAGCTGGTCGAGGAGGCCTTCGACGCCAACCACGACCTGCGCATCGCCCTGGCGCGTCACGACCGCAGCCTGGCACTGCTGCGCCAGTCGCGCCGGGACCTGGCGCCCAGCGTCACCGCCCAGGGCGGCGCCTCGCACCAGCGTGCCAGCGCCGACCAGATGCCCCAGGCAACGCGCTCCCAGCGCGACTTCGAGAGCTATGATGCCGGCGTCGCCGCGCTGTGGGAGCTCGATTTCTTCGGCCGCGTGCGGCGTGCCGTGGAGGCCCAGCAGGCCGAAGCGGAGGCCTCGGCCGCCGATGTGCGCGCCATGCAGGTGGTAGTGGTCGGCGAGCTGGTCGATCAGTACGTGCGCCTGCGCGGCCTGCAGGAGCAGCTGCGCGTGGCGCGAGCCAACGCCGACAACCAGCGCGAGTCGCTGGCGTTGGTCGATGCGCGGCTGGAGGCGGGACGCGGCACCGAGTTCGACAGCGTGCGCGCCCGGGCCCAGCTCGAGAGCACGCTGTCGCGCATACCGGCGCTGCAGGGCGAGATCGCCGCCATCGTCCATCGCCTGGCGGTGCTGACCGGGCGCGAGCCCGGCGCCCTGATCGCCCGGCTGGAGGCGCCGGCACCGCTGCCGGCGCTGCATCAGCGGGTGGCAGTGGGCCTGCCCGGCGAGCTGCTGCGCCGCCGCCCCGATATCGCCGCCGCCGAGCGGCGCCTGCACGCCGCCACCGCCAGCATCGGCGTGGCCACCGCCGATCTCTACCCGCGCTTCACCCTGAGCGGGTTGCTCGGTACCCAGGCCGCCAGCACCGGCGACCTGTTCGGTCGCGACAGCCAGACCCGGCTGGTGGCGCTGGGGGTGGACTGGTCGTTCCTCGACAGCGGTCGGGTGCGGGCGCGCATGGCCGCCGCCGATGCCGACGCCGAGGCCAACCTGGCGCGCTACGAGCAGACCGTGCTGCAGGCGCTGGAGGAGGCCGAGACGGCGCTCGCCCGCTACGCCCAGTCGCTGCGCGAGCGCGAGCATCTGGAGGCCGCCGCCGCGGCCAGCGCCGAGGCGGCCCGCCAGGCGCGGGTGCGCTTCGAGGTCGGGGTGATCGACTTCCTCGAAGTGATCGACAGCGAGCGTTCACAGCTCGAGGCCGAGGACGGCCTGGCCCAGAGCAGCGTGCGTGCCGCCACTGCCCTGGTAGGCGTCTATCGGGCGCTGGCCGGCGGCTGGGAGGAGCGCATGGACGCGCCGCGCCAGGCGAATGCCGAACCGGCGCTGAGCTCCACCTGAGGAGGGCGAGCCCGGCTCGCCTGCATGACGACGAGCCGGCATGGCGCCATGCGCCGTGCCGGCTCAACCTGCCCCACGTTGCCCCGCTACGCCCCCAGTAAGCACTCGCTGACCTCGCTGCGCCGGTAGGGCGTATTGCCCGCGATTATCTGCTATGCTGCTCGCCTGCCTTTAGACGAAGCGCGACCTCGGCTCGTGCCTTCGCATCCACCCTCGCTTGCTTGCCGCTTCGGCAATCGCTCAGTCTCGCAGGTTCATTTCCGTGTCCGACTCTCCCAACGACGGGGCCTTTGCCTCGCTGCCGCTGGCGCCACCGCTGCTGGCCAATCTCGATTCGCTTGGCTACCTGGCCATGACGCCGGTGCAGGCCGCCAGCCTGCCGCCGGTGCTGGCGGGCCGCGACGTGATCGCCCAGGCCAGGACCGGCTCGGGCAAGACCGCGGCGTTCGGCCTGGGGCTGCTCTCGCGTCTCGATGTCTCGCGCTTTCAGGTTCAGGCGCTGGTGCTCTGCCCCACTCGCGAGCTGGCCGGTCAGGTGGCCGGCGAACTCCGGCGGCTGGCGCGCACGCTGCCCAACGTCAAGGTGCTGACCCTGTGCGGCGGCGCTCCCTTCGGTCCGCAGCTGGCCTCGCTGGCGCATGGCGCGCATGTGGTGGTGGGCACGCCCGGTCGCATCGAGGAGCATCTGCGCAAGGGCGCGCTCGATCTCGCCTCGCTCGACGTGCTGGTGCTGGACGAGGCCGACCGCATGCTCGACATGGGCTTCCAGCCCAGCCTGGAGGCGATCGTCGGCGCGACGCCCGCCAGCCGCCAGACCCTGCTGTTCAGCGCCACCTACAGCGACGAGGTCAGGGGCATCGCCCAGGGGCTGATGCGTGACCCGGCCGAGGTGGCGGTGGCCGAGGCCCATGACGAGAGCACCATCCGCCAGCGCGTCTACCGGGTGGCCGACGAGACGCAGCGTTTCGCCGCGCTGCGCGGGCTGCTGCTGCAGCACCGGCCGCGCTCCAGCGTGGTGTTTTGCAATACCCGGCGTGAGGCCCAGGAGCTCGCCGACGCCCTCGCTGAGGCGGGCTTCAGCGCCCTGGCGCTGCACGGCGACCTGGAGCAGCGCGATCGCGACCGCATCCTGGTGCTGTTCGCCAATCACAGCGTCTCCATCCTGGTGGCCACCGACGTGGCGGCCCGCGGGCTGGATATCGCCGCACTGGATGCGGTATTCAACTACCAGATCGCCCGCGACCTGGAGGTCCACGTGCATCGCGTCGGGCGTACCGGCCGCGCCGGCGGCTCCGGCATCGCCTGTACCCTGGTCAGCGAGAGCGAGGCCTATCGCCTCGAGCGGCTGAACGAATTCCTCGGTGAGCCGCTGGAGGAGGCACCGCTGCCGCCGCGCAGCGTGCTGACGCGGGAGCCGTTCCTGCCGCAGATGGCCACGCTGCAGCTCGACGGCGGCAAGAAGCAGAAGGTGCGCCCCGGCGATATTCTCGGTGCCTTGACCGGCGAGGGTGGCATCGAGGGGGCACAGGTAGGCAAGATCAAGGTGCTGGAGCGCAGCGCCTACGTGGCGGTGCAGCGCGAGGTCGCCAAGGCGGCGCTTGCCCAGCTCGGCACGGGCAAGCTCAAGGGGCGCTCGTTTCGCGCCCGGCGTGTCAGCCGCTGATGGCCGCTTTAGAACAGTAGGAGGATAGGTGAAGGTACCTAAACGATTGCAGCCGCTGATCGACGACGGCTTGATCGACACAGTCGAGAGCCAGCTGATGAGCGGCAAGGAAGCCCAGGTCTTCGTGGTGATTTCCCACGGCGAGCGGCGCTGCGCCAAGGTCTTCAAGGAAGCCAAGCAGCGCAGCTTCAAACAGGCGGTGCAGTACCAGGAGGGGCGTCGCGAGCGCAACAGCCGCCGCTCGCGGGCCATGGCCAAGAAGACCCGCTACGGCCAGAAGGAGCAGGAGCAGGCCTGGCTCAACGCCGAGGTCGATGCCCTCTACCGGTTGGCGGCGGCGGACGTGCGGGTACCGCAGCCCTACGGCTTCATCGACGGCGTGCTGCTGATGGAGATGATCAGCGATGCCGAGGGCCTGACCGCCCCGCGACTGGACGACGTGATCCTGAGCCCCGAACAGGCCCGCGAGTACTACGCCAAGATCCTGCGCGACGTGGTCAAGATGCTGTGCGCCGGCCTGGTGCACGGCGATCTCTCCGAGTTCAACGTGCTGCTGGCCACCGACGGGCCGGTGATCATCGATCTGCCCCAGGCGGTGGACGCCGCCGGCAACAACAGCGCCGAGTGGATGTTCGAACGCGACGTGGACAACATGCGCCGTTACTTCGGGCGCTTCGCCCCGGAGCTGCTCGGCACCGACTACGGCAAGGAGATCTGGGCGCTCTACGAAGCCGGCGAGCTGCATCCCGAGAGCCGGCTGACCGGCTGCTTCGAGCATGACACCGGCACCGTGGACGTGAACGAGCTGATGAGCGTGATCGACGACGTGCGCGAGGAGGAGGCCTACCGCCAGGGGAGGCGCAACCGCAGCGACGAGCCCGGCGTGGAGGAGGCCGCTGAGGAGTGGCAGGAATCCCAGCGGGAGCGTTGAGCCGAATTGGAGTACCCTTTCGAATCATCTCCAATAAATAACCGAGCGAGGATCGCCATGTCGTTGCATAGAGCGCTGCCCATCCATTCCGGACGCTGGCTGGCCATTGCCTTGGTCCTGCTGCTGGCAGGGTGTCAGATCCAGCCGCCGGAGCCGCCCGACGAGGACAAGGCGGCCATCGATCGCATGCTGGTCTTGATCGACGAGCGGCTCGACGTGGCGCCGCTGGTGGCGCAGTCAAAATGGAACAGCGGCGCGCCCATCGAGGCGCCGGAGCGCGAGGCGCAGATTCTCGATCAGGTGGCAGAAGATGCCGAGGCGGCTGGCGTCGACGATGCCTTCGCCCGGCGCTTCTTCGACAAGCAGTTCGAGGCCAGCAAGCAGATCCAGCGGCGCCTGCACCATCAATGGCTGCAGGAGGGGCGTTCCCCCTTCGCCGATCCGCCCGATCTCGCCGAGGAGGTGCGTCCGGTGCTCGACCGCCTGACGCCACAGCTGATCGAAGCGCTGGCCGACATGCAGCGTATCGCCGAGGTGGAAGGCTCAGGGCGCTACCTCGAACAACGCGCCGCGGAGCTGATCCAGGACGACTTCGACGGCGAGCCGCGTGACGTGGCGATTGCGCCGCTGAGAGAGCGCTTCGCGCCCTAGCGGCCACTTCTTACTCCACCATCGCGGAGCCTAGGGCTGCCAGGCTCGGGGGTGCTCGGCCTTGAGCACCCCTTGTTCGTTCCAGTCGTCCCAGCCGGCGAAGGGGATCGCTGCCTCGCCGTCCAGCCCTTCCAGCCGCCGTGCCCAGGCGGCTTTCTCCGCTTCCAGGCGTTCACGGAACGCCGCCTCGTCCTGATAGCTCAGCCCGCCGCCCTGCACCCCGTAGGTGACCTGGGGCGGCAGCACGCTGACGCCCAGATAGTAGAGCGAGTAGTGGATCGGCCACAGCAACGCCACGATATAGCCGCTGCGCCCGTGCCGGCTGAAGGTCGGCGCCGGCGCGCCGGTGGTCACCGAGAGCATGACCCGCTTCCCGGGAAAACGGCCGCGGTCGTAGCGCATGCGCCCGGAGTAGAGCCCGCCGTAGACGAACACCCGATCGAACCAGCCCTTGAGCATGGCCGGCTGGGCATGCCACCACAGCGGAAACTGCAGGATCACCAGATCGGCACGCTCCAGGCGTTCGATCTCACGCTTCACGTCGGCGGGTAAAAAGCCACCCTCATAGGCGTGGCGCTGTTCGGTGAGGGGGAAGAACGTCTCGGGCTCGGCCCGTTCGACGTAGTGGCCAGGCCGCTCCAGCGGATCGAAGCCCTCGGCGTAGAGATCCGAGACCTCGACACGGTAGCCTTGCCGCTGCAGGGTCTCGACGGCGACCTCCTTCAGGGCGCCATTGAACGAGCGCGGTTCGGGGTGGCAGAACACGATCAGGGCATGCATCTTGGGTCTCCGCTTTGCTGGCCTACGTGATGCGTGCCTTCAGGCTATGCTGTACGCTGACGAACCGGAATTGCCCAATAACGAAAATGAACCTTGCATGAATGAACAGGCTTTGCAGTGGGATGACCTGCGCGTGGTGCAGGCCATCGCCGAGGCGGGTTCGCTCTCGGGCGCCGGCCGGCGGCTGGGGGCCAGCCATGCCACGGTGTTCCGCCGCCTGAACGCCATCGAGCGGCGCCTGGGCGTGGCGCTGTTCGAGCGCTCGCGCACCGGTTACGCACCGACCCCGGCGGGGGAGGACCTGGCGGCCACCGCCGCCCGTGTGGAAACCGAGGTGCTGGGCGCCGAGCGGCGGGTGGTGGGACGTGACCTGCGCCTCTCCGGCAGCATCCGCGTGACCACCACCGATACGCTGCTGATGGGGCTGCTGTCGCCGATCTTCGCCGGCTTCCAGCGTGTGCACCCCGAAATCGTGCTCGAAGTGGCGGTCTCCAACCAGCTCTTCAACCTCTCCCAGCGCGACGCCGACGTGGCGGTGCGGCCCTCGCCCTCGCCACCCGAGCATCTGGTGGGACGGCGGGTCGGCACCGTCGCTCAGGCCGTTTACGCCCGTGCCGATGACGCCGCCGATGCCTGGGTCGGGCCGGACCGTCACCTGGGCTATGCCGCACTCGACGCCTGGATGGCCGACCAGGAGGCCAACGAGCGCTGCCGCTATCGCGTCGACACCATGCTCGGCATGCTGGCTGCCGTCCGCGACGGGCTCGGTCGCGCCGTGCTGCCCTGCTATCTCGCCGATGCCGAAGCTGCCCTGACGCGACTCGGCGAGCCGATCCCCGAGCTGGCCACCGATCTGTGGCTGCTGACCCACCCCGACCTGCGCCGGGTGGCGCGCATTCGCGCCTTCATGGCCTACGTCGCCGAGGCCGTGAAGGCATCCGACTACCGACTAGCGGGCCAGCCGGCGCGGCCGGCTCACTCCTCGGGCAGGGCATAGGCCATCACGCTGTCGCCCAGGCTGGTTTCGGCCTGAAAGGCACCGCCCGCGGCGATCACCACGTATTGACGTCCCTCGTGCATGTAAGTCATCGGCGTCGCCTGGCCGCCGGCGGGCAGGCGCGCCTCCCACAGCATGTCGCCGCTGGTGTTGTTGAAGGCACGGATGTAGTCGTCCATGGTGGCGCCGATGAACGTCACGCCGCCGGCGGTGGTGACCGGCCCCGCGCTGGTGGGCGCGCCGACGGTCATCTTCAGTCGCGAGGGGATGCCCCAGGGGCCCTGGTCGAAGCTGGTGCCGATCGGTCGGGACCAGACCAGTTCGCCGGTGGCGAGATCGGTGGCGCTGAGAAAGCCCCAGGGCGGTGCGGCACAGGGCATGTCCAGCGGCGAGAGCCAGGCGCCACGCTGCGCCGCCACCGGGGCGCCGAGCATGGGCTGTGCTTCCTGATCGATATAGCTGGCATCCTCTTCGCCGATGGGGGCGATGTTCTCCATCTCGTCGGCTTCCTCGCGCGGGTAGAGCACCACCCGTGACGGCATGCGGTTGTTGTTGACGATCATCAGCCCGTTGTCGAGATCGAAGGCGGCGCTACCCCAGTTGATGCCGCCGAGAATGCCCGGGAACTGCAGCATGCCGCCGGGATGATCGAGGGTCGGGGGAGTGAACATGCCTTCGTAGCGCATGCGCTCGAACTGAATCCGGCAGTAGAGGTGGTCGATGGGGGTGGCGCCCCAGGTGTGGGCGCCGGTGAAATGCTCGACCTCCTGGCCGGGTATCGAGCCGAAGTTCGGCATCTGTGGGGAGAAGCGCTGCACCTCGGCGGTCCAGTCGCCCTCGATGGCGCCCTGGGGGGCCGGGCGCTCCTCGATGGGCAGCAAGAGCTCTCCGCTTTCCCGATCGAAGACGAACACTTGGCCGTACTTGGTCGCCTGAACCACGGCGTGGCGAGGCCCGTCGTCGGTGGGAAAGTCGATCAGCGCGGGCTGGGCGCCGAGGTCGTAGTCCCACAGGTCGTGGAGCACCGTGGTGTATTTCCAGCGCACTTCACCGCTGTCGACCTCCACCGCCACCAGCGTCGAGGTGAACTCCTCCTCCTCGGGGCTGCGGTCGCCGCCGTACTGGTCATTGGCGGGGTTGCCGGTGGGCAGGTAGACCAGCCCCAGTTCTTCGTCCGCGGAGATCGCCGTCCACACGTTGGGCGTGCCGCGCGGGTAGACCTCGTCTTCAGGCGGCTGCCGGTCCGGCGTGGTCCATACCGAGTCCCAGGTCCACTGCCATTCGCCGCTGATGGCGTCATAGGCACGCACGGCGCCGGAGGGTGCGTCACGGCGCTGGTTGTCGGTGACCTGGTGGCCCACCACGACGATGCCGTTCACCACGATCGGCCCCGAGGTGTTGGAGAGCAGCCCCAGCGCTTGCGGGTCCATGCGGTCGTTGAGATCTACCGTGCCGTTGTCGCCGAAGCCGTTGCACAGCGAGCCGTCTTCGGCGTCCAGTGCCATCAGGCGGCCGTCCAGCGTGCCCAGCAGCAGGCGACGAGGGCACTCCTCGACCGGCTCGGGAGCCTCGAAATAAGCCACCGAGCGGCAGGCGGTCGAGAACACGTGCTCCTGGGCCTCCACCGCCACTTGCGGGTCGAAGTGCCACTGCTGCTCGCCCGTGCCGGGGTCGAGGGCGAAGACCTGGTTGCTCTGGGTGCAGACGTAGAGGCTGTTGCCGATCTTCAGCGGGGTGTTCTGGAAGGCGTAGGGGGCGGCATCGCTGGGCGGCTCGTCGCCGGTATTGAACTCCCAGGCAACTTCCAGCCGATCGGCGTTGTGCGGCGTGATCCGGTCGGCCGGCGAGAAGCGCTGGGCCAGATTGGTACCGCCGTAGGCGACCCAGTCGGTGTCGTCCGGAGCACTCTGCTGACGGATCTCCTCGGCCGCTACCGTGGTGGGTGCGTCGGGGCCGGAGTCGAAGATGAGCCACAGCACCGCCCCGGCGTAGCCGACCATGATCAGCACGCCGAGCAGCGGGCCGGCATAGGGCAGGGCCGGCTGGTAATAGCCGCGGCGATACAACACCGGCAGCAACAGCAGGGCGACAGCCAGCAGCCCGGCCATGAGGCCGGTACGCGCCATCAGGTCGATGTGCCATACCGGCATCCAGCCCTTGCCGGCAATTTCCCACAGCGACCAGAGAAAGGTACCTGCCACGGTGGCGGCATAGACCCACACCCCCGCTGGCAAACCCAGCATGAGCATGACGGCAGCCGCCAGCGTGCCGATGCCGGCCAGGAGAAAATAGAACGTTCCGCCGAGATAGATCAGGTAGGCGCCGCCCAGCGACATGGCCAGGCCAAGCAGCAGCAGAACATAGGCGAGAACGGTGACGGCCCAGCCGGCCGCTCCTCGTGAGGTGTGCACATCCATGGCGTTACCTGTGGTCAAGGGCGAGAAGGTAGGCCCGATTGGGGGCAGGCTTAAAGCTAGGTCACGAATCGGAGGAGGCCAAGGGCTTGTTGAAATAGCGCCCAGGGCTGGTGCCGAGACTGCGGCGAAAGGCGGCGATGAAGGCGCTGGGCGATTCGTAACCGACCTCCTGGGACACGACGGTGACCGAGCGCCCTTCCGCCAGCATGGGCAGGGCGGCGAGCAGGCGGGCCTGCTGTCGCCAGGCGGCAAAGCCCATGCCCGTCTGCACCAGGAAGCGTCGTGCCAGGGTGCGTGACGAGGCGCCGACCCTACTGCCCCAGGTGGTCAGGTCGTCCCGGTTAGCCGGGTTGTCACGCAGGGCGGTGCAGATCCGCCGCAGCGCGGGATCGTCGGGCTCGGGCAGGTGCAGCGGGACGGTGGGTCCCGCGTGCAGCTCGTCCAGCAGTACCGCTACCAATCGCGCTCCGGCGCCGTGGGCGGTCGCCTCGGCTGGCAGCTCCATCAAACGCAGTATCAGCTCGCGCAGCAGCGGCGAGACGTTCACTACGCGTGGCTGGGCCGATGGCCCTAGCCGCTCATCGAGATAGAGGGTGCGCAGCTTCACAGGCCGGTGCATCAGCAGCGCATGCTCCAGGCGAGCGGGAATCCATACCGCAAGCTGGGGTGGCACCACCCACCACCCCGCTGGGGTCGCCACCGTCATCACGCCCTGGATAGCGAAGACGAGCTGATGGCGCAGGTGATGATGACGGCCGGTGTCCCAGCCGGCGGGGTAGTCGCAGGCATAGGGCTGTACCGGACCCGAGGCGCTCTCGATGCGCCGCTGCAGGGCGTCGCGTGACAGGGGCGTGGCGTGGGCCAGGGTGTGGGGCATGTTGTCCGTTTCGCGATATGTCTTGTCAGAATGGCGAGAGAAGTCGCTTCGCGTCCAGTTTAGCCTGAAAGCTCGGCAACTCTGGAGTCTGGCCATGAACGGCAAACGCGTTCCGCTACTGTTCCTCAACCTGGGGCACGCCTACGCCCACTATTTCATGCTGATCCATCCCACGGTGGCGGTGGCGCTCGAGCGACGCGGCCAGGGCGATTACGCTGCGCTGCTACTACCGGCCACGGCGGGCTTCGTCGCCTTTGCCGCCTTTACCCTGCCGGCGGGCTGGCTGGGCGACCGCTGGAGTCGGCGCGGCATGATGGCCCTGATGTTCCTGGGACTCGGTGCGGCTTCCATGCTCACAGGCTTTGCGAGCGGCCCTTACCAGCTGGCGGCCGGGCTGTTTCTGATGGGTAGCTTCGCGGCCATCTATCATCCCGTTGGCATCGCCATGGTGGCGGAGAGCAGTGATGGCGTCGGTCAGGCGCTGGGGGTGAACGGCGTGTGGGGCAACATGGGCGTCGCGGCGGCGCCGCTGCTGACCGGTGCGCTCACGGGCATGCTCGGTTGGCAGGCCGCCTTCTTCATCCCCGGGGCGCTGTGCCTGGCGAGTGGCATCGCTTACCTGGCGCTGGTACCGGCGCAGCGTAAGCCGCGTCAGCCGCTACGGTCGGCCGGCGATGCGCCGGCAGCGGTGAAGGCCTCAACGGCCATACCGGGCCGGATCCTGGCCTACCTGATCGTCACCGCTCTGATGGGCGGCCTCGTGTTTGCCTCCACCACTGTCGCGCTGCCCAAGATCATGGAAGACGCCTTCAGCGGCGGCGGGAATGCCCTGCTCGGTGCCGCCGGGCTGGCCTCGCTGATCTTCGCCAGCGCCTCCATGGCGCAACTCGTCACCGGCAGGGCGGTGGACCGGGTCGCGCCGCGGCAATTGATGCTGCTGCTGGCGTTGTTGCAGGTTCCGCTGTTGCTGCTGATGGTACAGGGTGGGCAATGGCAGATCGTTGCCCTGTCGCTAGGGCTGATGCTGACGGTGTTCGGTGTCATTCCGGTGCAGGATGCCATCGTGGCACGCCATACCGCGAGCGCCTGGCGGGCACGGGTCTTTGCCGTGAAGTACGTGCTGTCGTTGGGAGTCGGTGCCCTGGCCGTGCCGATAGTGGCCTGGGGTTACGAGCCGGCCAGCGGATTCGTCCGGCTCTACCTGTTGCTGGCAGCCTGTGCCGTCGGAGTGGCCATGGCGGCCTTGCTGCTGCCGGCCCGACGCTACGCGCAGGCGGCTCTCGGCGATAGCCAGTAACATCGAGGGTAACGGGGAGTGCGCGGGCGGTTCGGCGTGGCGCATCAGGAGAATGGAAGACACGATGGAACTCTCATCTCGAGCGGCCGGCCAGTCGCTACCGCAGGAGGCCAGGGACGCCTTCGACATCGTCGCCCGTGAGTTGGGCGAGAGCGTGGTTGGCGTCTATCTGTTCGGCTCGGCACTTGCCGGCGGCCTGCGACCCCACAGCGACGTGGACGTGCTGGTGATCGTCGGCCAGCCACCCGAGGAGGCGATACGCCGGCGGCTGGTCGAGGCGCTGATGCGGGTCTCCGGCAGCCCCGCCAACGACGGCTCACCCAGGCCGTTGGAAGTGACGCTGCTGTGCCGTCAGGGGCTGATGCCGTGGCACTACCCGCCGAGGAGCGAGCTGGTCTACGGCGAGTGGCTGCGGGACGAGTTCGAGCAGGGCCGTATACCGCCGGCGGCTGCCGATCCCGATCTGGCCGTGGTGCTGACCACCGCCAGACAGTGCAGCCTCGCCCTGTACGGGCCGGAGCTCGCTGAGCTTGTGGCGCCGATTCCCGAGACGGACCTGCGCCGGGCCATCCTCGATTCACTGCCTGGCCTGATGGCGGGGTTGCAGGGCGATGAGCGCAATGTGCTGCTGACCCTGGCGCGCATGTGGATGACCCTGGAGACGGGAGAGATCGCTCCCAAGGACGTTGCCGCCGCCTGGGCGCTGGAGCGCCTGCCGCCCGAGCATCGGGCCACCATGGCGCTGGCGCGGCGCAGCTATCTCCAAGGGGATGGTTCTGAAGGGGAACGTCCTGAAGACGGCGACGAATGGGCACGGCGCAAGCCGCAGGTGGAAGCGCTGGCGGCCTATCTGCAGCGCGCCATCGCTTGACCGAAGGCGGGCCCATTAGGCTAGTCTCTTAGCACGCTCATTTTTTCGAATTGCTAGCTCGAATTGCTGGCTCGAATTGCTAAGGAGTATTCCATGAAGGTCGTTACCCTGGGCAGCGGCGGTGGGTTGGATCAACTGCAGGTCGTCGAACGCGATGCGCCGGGCGAGCCGGGGCCGGGTGAGATCCGCGTGCGGATCCATGCCAGCTCGCTCAACTTCCACGACTATGCCGTGGTCGCCGGGATGATCCCTACCGAGGATGGCCGCATTCCCATGTCCGATGGGGCGGGCGTGGTCGAGGCGGTTGGCGAGGGGGTCGAGGAGTTCGTCGTTGGCGATGCGGTGGTCTCCACCTTCTTCCCCTACTGGCTCGACGGCCCGGCGCGGGTCGCCGACTTCAAGACCACGCCCGGTGACGGCATCGACGGCTACGCCCGCGAGCAGGTCATTCGCCCGGCCACCTGGTTCACCCACGCGCCCAAGGGCTACCGCCACGAAGAGGCCGCCACCCTGACCACGGCGGGGCTCACTGCCTGGCGCGCGCTGGTGGTGGACGGCAACCTTAAGGCCGGCGATACGGTGCTCACCCTGGGCACCGGCGGCGTTTCCATCTTCGCCCTGCAGTTCGCCAAGGCCATGGGGGCGCGAGTGATCTCCACCTCCTCCTCCGACGAGAAGATCGAGACGCTCAAGAAGCTCGGCGCCGACCACACCATCAACTACAAGGCCGAGCCGGAGTGGGGCAAGAAGGTCCAGGCGCTGACCGAAGGTCAGGGCGTCGACCACGTGATCGAGGTGGGGGGCCCCGGTACCCTGCCGCAATCCATCGACGCCGTGCGCATCGGCGGCCATATCGCGCTGATCGGCATCCTGACCGGGCGCGGCGGCGAGGTGCCCACCGTCAAGCTGATGGCCAAGCAGGCACGCCTGCAGGGGCTGATCGTCGGCAGCCGCATCCACCAGCAGGAGATGGTGCGCGGCATCGAGGCCTGCGGTGTACGCCCGATCATCGACAGCACCTTCAAGCTCGAGGAGATCGCCGACGCCTTCCGCCACGAGGAGTCGGGACGTCACTTTGGAAAGATCTGCCTGTCGTTCTAACCCGCTGAGGCGGCCGCCAACTGCTGCAGCGCTTCCTGGGTGGCCGCGTCCGCCGGAAAGAACGACTCGATGGCGAGCTCCTCAAGGGTGACGTCGAGCGGGGTGCCGAACACCGTGGTGGTACTCAGCAGCGACAGCACGCGGCCATCCGGCATGACCAGCTCCAGCGGCACGACGATGCCGCCGTGGCGTGATGAGGCGCTGGCCAGGTGAGGGCGGGCGCCGGCCGGTATCGGATACCCCTTCAGCTCCTCGCCGAGCGAGGCCAGCACCGGGTCGGCGGTCGTCTCGGCCTGGCGTGTCAGGCGCTCGAGGATATGGGCGCGCCATTCGCGGAAGTTGCCGATGCGCGGCGCGAGCCCCCGGGGATGCAGCGTGAGCCGCAGCACGTTGACCGGCGGCTTCAGCAGTTCGGCGTCGATGCCGTCTAGCAACGCCTCGAGCGGGCGGTTGGCCAGCAGCAGGTGCCAGTGGCGGTCGACGGCCAGCGCCGGGTAGGGGGCGTGGCTCGCCAGCAGCCGTTCGATCACGCCGCGCACCGCACCCAGCTCGGGGGCGTCGATGCCGCGCTCGCCGAAGGCGGGGGCGAAACCGGCGGCGAGCAGCAGCCGGTTGCGCTCGCGCAGGGGAACGCCCAACTGCTCCGCCAGGCGCAGCAGCATCTCCCGGCTGGGCGTGGCCCTTCCGGACTCGACGAAGCTGAGGTGGCGCTGGGAGATCTCGGCCTCGGCGGCGAGCGCGAGCTGGCTCAGCCGCCGCCGCTGGCGCCACTCCTTCAACAGCTGCCCGGGGGTAGGGGAATTCATTGCCATAAAGCCAGATTAGCGCCAAGCGATATGCGTGGCTATTACCTTGCAGGTAATCGCCAGGCCGCACCAGCGGGGCGAAGCTGTCGAGGCAAACCCACCACTGGAGCAACGCCATGACCGCCTACGCCATCGCCCGCCTGCAAGACGTCACCATGGGCCCCGAGATCGTCGAGTACCTGGAGAAGATCGATGCCACCCTCACGCCCTACGGCGGCCGCTACCTGATCCACGGCGGCCCCACCGAGGTGCTGGAGGGCAGCTGGCAGGGCGATACGATCATGCTCGGCTTCCCCAGCCTGGAGCAGGCCCGGGCCTGGTATCGCTCCGAGGCCTACCGGCGCATCCTGCCGCTGCGCACCGCCAACGCCATGGGCGACGTGATACTGGTGGAGGGCGTCGAGGAAGGGCACCGCGGCATCGACATTCTTGGTTAGATACTCCAGAAGGTGTCAGCCTGGCCTTGTGTCCGAGGGCGCGAAATCCCCGCTATCTGCGTAATTCAGGCTGGCTATTCGTCGCGGCTTTTCCGACATTACGGCACATGGAGCCCGCTGCGTTAGCGGCGGGGATCAAGACTGCTTGTCGAGGGAACGAGAATGAAAAGGCGCCTTGCCATCTTGTTGGGATCGCTGGCCATCGTGCTGATGGGGTGTACCGCCATGGAGGGAGCGATGACGCACGACGAGCCGCTGGTGAACACCTACTGGAAGCTGACCCAGGTCGGCGATGCGACGCCCGAGGCGGTGGACAACCGGCGCGAGGCGCATTTCGTGCTGCACACCGAGGAGAACCGTATAGCGGGCTCCACCGGATGCAACCACCTGGCGGGCAACTATCGGCTGGACAACGACGCCCTCCACTTCGGCCCCCTGATCACCACGCGCATGGCCTGCCTGCAGGGCGGCGAGACCGAGCAGGCCTTCCTGGCCGCGCTGGAGGCGACGGCCACCTGGCAGATCGAAGGCCAGACGCTGACCCTGCGCGATGCGTCTGGCGCTGCCGTGGCGCACTTCGAGGCGGTGCATCTCAACTAATCAGCCCGGTCTCTAAGCAGCCCTTCTCGTCTGCCTGTACCGACCATTCCGCTCCAAGGGGCGGAAGTGGCCGAGGTCATACATGGCCCTTACTGAGTTGCAAAAGCTCGAGGAGCGTGGGGACCAGCCTAGCGGGCTTGAAGAAGGCCTGAGTGTGGTCGGCGTCTTCGATTCTTACCAACTGGGCTTCTGGCAGCTCATGGGAAAAGCGCTCCACCTGCGGCAGGAGTGGGTCGTGGGTACCCGCGAAGAGCAGGCAAGGGCAGCGTAGCTGGTTCCAAGGCCCTTTGAGCGCCGGCCGGTCGCGTGCCACGGCGGCAGCAAGCGCTTGTGGGTCATTGGCGCGAATTCGCTGTAGGGTACTAGCCGGTATGCGGCCTTCCGCAGCCTGCTGCACGAGCTTGGCCCAGTCGTCCATGCCGTGGGCGACACCGCGTCGGTAAGGGCTCATGTCCTGGCCATAGGGATGGATGCCGCCAAGGGTAAGGCTGAGAAGCCTGTGTGGTGCTGCCTGGGCCAGGCCCAGGCCGATCCAGCCGCCCATCGAGTAGCCGAGGAAATGGACTCGTTCGAGGCCAAGCGTGTCGATGACGGTCAGCACATCGTCGACGCGGTGGCTGAGGTCGTAGGCGTCGGGAGCGTGCGGCTTGTCGCTGAGACCATGACCCCGCGCATCGATTATGATCAGACGAAAATGGCGTCCTAGCCGTTTCACCCAGCCAGCTTCGTACCAGCCGGAAATGCTGTCGCTGAAGCCATGCTGAAGCACCAGAGGCGGACCCTCTCCCAACTGCTGGAAGTGGATCTTGACTTGGCGGTTGACGAGATAGGGCATCGGGGCTCTCCATTCCACTTGTTGGGCCATTCCACATAATGGAACTGAGAAGAGTGCAGCCGTTGCGTCCTCTGAGCGTCCCTCAAGAGTGGCGGAGAGAAGCCAGAAACTCATCCAGGTGGCGCAGGATGTCGCGGGTATCGCCGACCCACCACCAGTGGTCCTCGCCGGGAAGCTCCACCCACTGGGCATGGGGCATCTGGCGGGCAAGGAATCGCCCATGTTCGACCGGTACCGCCTTGTCGCCGTGCCGATGAAGTATCAGCGTGGGGCAGTCGATCCTGGCAAGCAGGGGCCGCACGTCGATTGACTTCAGCGCCTCGAAGACCTGTTTCACCGTACGCGGACTGGCCGCAAGGCGCAGGGCCCGTGCCCACCAGGCGCGTCGCTCGACATCGAGTGCCCAGCCGGGGGCGAAGCTCTCGATACAGGCAGGGCCGCCCCAGTCGTTGATCAAGGCCTCGACCTGGGCATCGTAGCGCTCGGGGGGGTAGCCCCAAGGGTAGTCGGGCGTGCGCAGGGCTCGCGCCAGGGTGCCGTAGAGAACCAAAGCCGTGACCCGTTCCGGTGTGGTCGCCGTCAGGGTGAGGGCTGTCGGGCCACCTTCGGAAACACCCAGCAGCACGACCCGTTCGATGCTCTCGGCATCGAGAATGGCCAGCAGGTCCCGTGCCGTATGCTGCGGCGTTGCGGCATAGTCGATACGATCGGACAGGCCCACGCCGCGCTTGTCGAAGCACACCACCCTGGCCATGTGGCCGAGCGCCTGCATGAAGCGGGCGAGTTCCGGCTGGTCCCAATAAAAATCGAGATGCGATACGAAGCCTGGCAGGACTACCAGCGTCAGCGGACCCTCTCCATACAGTCGGTAGGCGACATGGACCCCGTCGCTGACTACGTATCTGACTGGCGTCGGTTCGCTCGTTGGCACGCTCGCCGTGGGATATACACCATCGGCGATGGTCCGTCGCAGGCTTTCAGTGCTCTTCTGGGGAGAGATCCCCAGCTCTCGCATTAGCGTGACGCGGCATTCATCGTACACGCAGAGGGCCGCAGCCGGGTGTCCGGCTTCGGCGTGGAGCCGCATCAATAGCCGATGTGTCGGCTCGTGAAGAGAATCGAGCGTCAGCCTTCGCTGTGCGTAGGCGAGTGCCGCCTCGTAATCGTTGCCAGCGGCTGCCGCCTGCGCCAGTTGCGTCAGGGCTTCACCGAATCCTTGGCGCAGCTCCTCGCATACCCGAGCCTGCCAATCGGCAAAATCCTGGCACTCGGGAAGCGTGAACCCGAGCAGAAAGTCGTCGCGGTAAAGCGAACTCGCCTGGTGGAGTTCCGCCATTGTCTGCCCGGCAGGGGCCCGGCTAGAGTGTCGTTCGAGCAGCGATTGAAAGACGACGACGTCGGTCGATGCCACCACAGCGGGTGCCAGGGCGACGGTTTCCGAGGTCGTGACGAACAGATCGATACCGAGCTGGCGCTGCAAGCGGTGCAGGGTGCGACGCAGGCTGGCTCGGCCCTCTCCGGAGGGGGCCTCGGGCCACAGCAATTCCGCCAGCAGGTCGCGACCGACAGGCTTGCCGGCCATGGCCAGATAGGCTGCCAGAGCCAGCCCCTTGCGCAGCTTGAGAGGAAGGGAATGGCCGCCGTGCTCAAGCCGGGGATAGCCAAACAGGAACAGCTTCAGCGACACACGGGTATCTCCATCGCAGACAGCCGAAGTGGGTCGGCTCCCAGTGGACGCACAGGCGACGCCGACCGGGCAAGCTGGCGCCGAGTCATGAGTGGCAGGCAAGGATGGCGGGGTGCGCCGCACCTCATCTTGATTCTATCAGCTAACAGCCTGAGCACGATTCGACTCCCAACCTTACCGATGCCAACCCCCATGGGTTCAGGAGATGACGATGCGCTGGGTAACGATGCTCTATGCCGTAGTGGCCTATCTAGTGTTCTGGCTATGTAGCGCCTATTTGATCGGCTTTACCGCTGATATCCTCGTGCCAAGGACAGTGAACCATGGCCCTGTCAGCGGGACAGGGCAGGCGTTACTAATCAACGCAAGTCTGATACTGATGTTCGGTGTACAGCACTCCATCATGGCGCGCCAAGGCTTCAAGCGCTGGTGCCGAGCCTGGATACCGGCACCAATGGAGCGCAGCACCTACGTGTTGTTGTCATCTCTCATGTTGGGCTTGCTCTACTGGGGCTGGCGGCCCTTGCCCCTTACCTTGTGGTGGGTGGAGGGCGGCCTTGCCGTGGCGCTCTGGTGCCTGTTCGTGCTGGGTTGGGTGCTGGTCGTGTATGCCACCTTTCTGATCAGTCATGGAGAACTGTTGGGTATCAGCCAGGCCTATCGCCGTCTGCGTGGCAGAGCACCCTGCGAGATTGGCTTTCACACCCCAGGGCTGCATCGATTGGTGCGTCATCCCCTCATGTCGGGGCTGTTGCTGGCTTTCTGGTCGACGCCTCACATGACAGTTGGCCATTTCTTCTTCGCGGCAGGCATGAGCCTCTACATTCTGATCGGCATTCACTTCGAGGAGCGTAGTCTGGTGCGGGCCTTTGGCGACCGCTACCGGGTCTACCAGGCAACGACTCCCATGCTGATTCCCAGCTTGAGACTGCTGTATCGCGAAGTCGCGTGTCGCTTCATGAAGCGCAAACGCAGTGTATGAACTCACTCTTGGCCCGGGTATAGGCTTCGCGATCCGTGCCGTGACGCGAAGCCAGCTCGCGCTTGAGAGCGGCGTAGCGCTCGGCCTGCGCTGGGTCGGCGCGCAGCGCATCGCGAAAGGCGAGCCGCTGGCGCCATAGTTCGCCGTCGTGCACCACCACATGCAGATGGTGGGTACGGCGGCCGTTGGCATGGCGCATGAACCAGCGCCGGTCGGTCAGGCTGGCGTTGAACTCCACCGAAGTCACGTAGCCGTGTTCGAGCAGCGGTTGGAACAGGGCGTCGGCCACGGCCATGGAAGCGACCCCGGCCATGACGTCGATGATGGGCTTGGCCGGTATGCCGGGGATGGCGGTGCTGCCGATATGCTGCACCTCGATCAGCTCGGCGGGGAAACGCTCCCGCAGGCGGCTGCGCTCGGCGTCGAAGCGTGCCGGCCAGGCGGGGTCGTATTCCACCAGGCGTACCGGCTCGTCAATGGCCTGCTGCAGCGACTGGGCTTCGTTCATGGGGGCTCTCTGAAGCGGAGGATTGCAGGATGACAGCGGGCTCTAGCCGATGACGCAGGGCGCCGGGAGGGTGGCCGTGAATGCGCTTGAAGGCGCGGCTGAAGGCGGCCGCACTGCCGTAGCCCAGGCGATAGGCGACGGTCTCGATGGGTTGGCGCTCGCGGCCGATCCACTGGGCCGCCAGGCGCATGCGCAGCTCGGTCACGTAGCGATGCGGCGTCATGCCCGTGACCGCCAGGAAGCGCTCGGCAAACACCGAGCGCGAGCTGCCCATCTCGGCGGCGAGTTCCGCCACCGTCCAGTTGCGCCCCGGCTCGCGGTGCAGGGCGGCGATGACGCGCCCCAGGCGCGGATCGCGCAGGGCCTCGATCCAGCCGGTGGCATCGCCGCAGCCGCACTCCACCCAGCCGCGCACGATGAAGGCCGCCATTACGTCGGCGAGTCGCGCCAGAATGGCGGCATAACCCGCACGCTCGCTCTTCGCCTCGCGCTCCATCGCCTCGAGCATGGGCAGGATCTCGGGCTGGCGCTCCAGCAGAGTGCCGACGTACATCACTTCGGGCATCAGCGAGACCAGGGCGTGCATGCTGCCCAGGTCGAATTCCATGCAGCCACTGAAGGTCAGAGCGCCGTCGAGGGTGCAGTCCTTCGGACAGGCGCGAATCGCGCTGACCGCCTCGCACAGCCTGGCACTTTCGAAGGCGGCAACGTCCTGTGCCGGCTGGTCGGGTGTCGAGAGCAGGGCATGCAAACCGCCGCGTGGCAGCAGTAGCGCATCGCCGGTGGCCAGGGTATGCACGCTGCCGCTGGGGCTGCGCAGGTAGACGGGGCCGCGGGCCACGAAGTGGAACTGCGCCCAGCCCTCCACCTGTCCGAACTCGACCCCCAAGGGCGGCGAGAGCTGAATGCGGCGATAGGCGATACCGCGCAGGCGCATGCCGAGCAGCAGCTCGCTGACCAGGTCGTTGGGCAGTTCCGGTTTCGGCATCTCACGCCCCCTCATTCGTATTTGCGCAGCCGCCTTCAGCGTTACCGTTCACAAGTTTCGGATGAACGATCAACTATTCGAGAGCTTCTAGCATAGATCGTCCGGCCCGGTCGCTCTAGTCTTCTCGTTCCTGACGAATGCTTCTCTAGGAAAGGAGAACGAGCATGAACGAGTTGGCACCGCGGGCACGGCCCGCCTGGGGGGCGGTAATCTCGATGGCCCTCGGTGTGTTCGGGCTGGTGACGGCGGAATTTCTGCCCGCCAGCCTGCTGACGCCCATGGCGGCGGACCTGGGCATTACCGAAGGCATGGCGGGTCAGGCGGTGACGGTTACCGCGGCGGTGGCGCTGCTGACCAGCCTGCTGATCTCCACCGCGACCCGCCGTATCGACCGGCGCCATGTGCTGCTGGGATTCTCCATGCTGCTGGTGGCCTCGAACCTGATGGTGGCGTTTGCCCCCAACCTGACGGTACTGCTGATCGGGCGCGTGCTGCTGGGGATGGCGCTGGGCGGCTTCTGGACCATGTCGATCGCCACCATGATGCGCCTGGTGCCTGAGGATCTGGTGCCGCGGGGGCTGTCGATCATGTTCAGCGGCGTTTCCGCCGCGACTATCGCCGCGGCGCCGCTGGGTAGCTACTTCGGCGATCTGTTCGGCTGGCGCGACGTGTTCCGCATGGCGGCAATGCTGGGCGTGCTGGCGCTGATCGTGCAATTCCTCACCCTGCCGCGGATGGCACCCAGCGGCATGACCCGCCTGCGTACCCTGTTCGACGTGCTGATGCGGCCACGAGTCGGCCTGGGCATGCTGGCTGCGGCTCTGGTCTTCACCGGCCACTTCGCCTTCTTCACCTACATTCGTCCGTTCCTCGAAACGGTGACCGGCGTCGGTGTGAGCGGTGTGGCCACCATCCTGCTCGGCTTCGGCGTGGCCAACTTCCTCGGCAACTACCTGGGTGGCTGGATGGTCGAACGCAGCCTGCGGCTGACCATGATATTGATGCCGCTGCTGATGGGTACGCTCGGCCTATCCCTGGTGCTGCTGGAAAGCACGCCGGTCACCGATGCCGCGCTGGTGGCAGTGTGGGGGCTGGCCTTTGGAGCCATCCCGGTGGCGTGGTCGACCTGGCTCACCCGCACGGTGCCGGACGAGGCCGAGAGCGCCAGCGGGCTGCTGGTGGCTGCCATCAACCTGGCGATCGCCACCGGTGCTGCGGCGGGTGGGCTGATCTTCGATCTGGGCGGAGCGCTGAACGTATTCGCCGCCAGCGCCGCAGTGCTGCTGCTGGCCGCACTGATGATCCTGATGGGGGTGAGGACACGACCTCTGGCAAGCGCCTCGACCTGAACGCTGCCTGGTTGAGGTGCGCAGCCCGCTTTGGCGGGCTGCGTTTTTGCCTTCGCTTCCTTCAGCTGTTAGCGTGGGGTGACAGAAGAACCAACAACGGAGCAAATGACATGGATTCTGCCGTCAACACCATCGTCGGCCAGTCGCTGGTCATGCAGCAGGCCCAAGCCGCCCAGCAGGTGCAGCTCGAGGTCTACAAGGAAGCGCTGGACATGCAGAAGGATCAGGTCCAGGCGCTGATGGCCTCGGCTTCGGTGGAGCCGCAGTTGGCCAATGATGGGATGGTGGGTACGCAGATCAATACCTACGCCTAACCCCCCAACGCCCACTTCACTGCCTCTTCGGCGTGAATGGCCGTGGTGTCGTAGAGCGGCACCGTGGTGTGGCTCTGCTGTACCAGCAGGGCGATTTCGGTGCAGCCGAGGATCACCGCTTCGGCTCCCTGCTCGCGTAGCGATTCGATGATCTCCAGGTAGCGCTGGCGCGAGGTCTCCTTAACCTGTCCCAGACACAGCTCGTGGTAGATCACCTCGTGCACGAGGTCGCGCTGAGCGGCATCGGGCACCAGTACCTCAATGCCGAAGCCTTCGGTGATGCGCCCCTTGTAGAAGTCCTGCTCCATGGTGAAGCGGGTGCCAAGCAGGCCGACGCGACGAATGCCGTCATCGGCCAGCCGCTGTGCCGTGGCATCGGCGATATGCAGCAGCGGAATCGTGATCGAGGCCTCGATCTCCGGCGCGACCTTGTGCATGGTGTTGGTGCCGATCAGCAGAAAATCCGCCCCGGCGGCTTCCACGCTGCGCGCGGCCCGGCTCAGGATCTCGGCGGTGGCGTCCCAGTCGCCGGCATGCTGCAGCCGTTCGATCTCGGCGAAGTCGACGCTGTAGAGACACAGCTTGGCCGAGTGAAATCCGCCCAGGGCGGCCTTCACCCCTTCGTTGAGCGCACGGTAGTAGCTGACGGTGGATTCCCAGCTCATGCCGCCGAGCAGGCCGATGGTCTTCATGTTTTGCGTTCCCTCTGGTTGTCGTTGTTTCCAAGCGAGCCGTGAGAGCAGTCACGTCTCGTATTCGTCGTGACGCCGATTCCATACGTAGGGTGGCGTCTGCGGCCAGCCGGGCGGTGACTCTTCCCAGGTTTCCTGGCGGCCGTAGGGCGTCAGGTCCAGGTAGGTCCACAGGCTGCCCAGGTACTCCACGCCGCGCTTGCCGCTGAAGTAGGTGCGAAAGACCCGCTCGCCGTCGCGCAGGAAGACGCTGATGCCGTGCCGCTCGCCGCGGTCGGTATCCGGCGCATGGCAGTTGCAGCTGGTCACGCCCATGTCCTGATTGAAGCTGCCGTTCAGCGACGAGAACCACGTCGGATGCTGCCAGCCCATGCGCGCCTGGTAACGCTGGAGCTTCTCCAGTGGCGCCCGGGAGACCAGCACCAGGCTGGTGTCGCGGGCGTTGAGATGGGCGGGGTGGGTCATGGCATCCACCACCCAGGAGCAGCCGTCGCAGCCGGCCTCCCAGTCGGGCCCGAACATGAAATGATAGACGATCAACTGACGACGCCCCTCGAACAGGTCGAGCAGGGTGACCTCTCCCTGTGGCCCTTCGAAGACGTAATCGGCGCGTACCTCGGTCATCGGCAAACGGCGCCGCGCGGCATTGAGCCTGTCGCGCTCACGCGTATGGGCCTTTTCGCGAGCGCTCTGTTCGTCCAGCGCGCTGCGCCACTCCGCTTCGGAGACGATGGGAGGCAAGGGTGAGGTCGTCATGGAGTCTTGCTCCTCAAGCCAGATTGAGTTGCCAGGAGACGCCGAAGCGGTCGTTGAGCCAGGCGAAGCGCGTGCTGAAACCGTAGTCGTCAGGCGGCATCAGTGTCTCGCCGCCTTCCGTCAGGGCTTGGTGGAGGCGCTCGAACTCCTCGGCACTTTCGCACTCGACGAACAGCGAGATCGAGGGCGTAAAGGTAAAAGGATGGGCAATGTGGCTGTCGATACAGGTATACCGCCTGCCGACCAGGGTGAATTCGACCTGCTTGATGCTGCCTTCCCGCCCCGGCTCCTCAGAGCCGTAGCGCTCGAGCCGGACGATATCGGAATCGTCGAACAGCGAGACGTAGAAGCGCATGGCCTGCTCGGCGTTGCCTTCGAACATCAGTTGCGGGGCGATGTGATGCGGCATCGGTACTCCTCCTCGAGACGTTCGAAGGTGGGCCAGAACGGGGAGGGCGGTTGACCGTGCAGCACCTCGGCCAGGATGCCCAGGTGGGTGTGCCAGCCGCTAGCCACGTTGACCATGGTGCCGTCATCGGCGAGGCGGCGGTGGGTCACGACCAGGCGCACCTGCTCGCCGGCCTCGCTGAGTTCGAAGGTCACCTCCGAAGGGGCTTCGTTGCCTCCGCCCCAGGTCCAGGCAAGCAGATGAGGCGGTTCGCAGCGCAGCACCTGGTGTTGTGTCGTGAAGCTGCCGTCGAACTGACGAAAGCGCTCGCTGGGCAGCGTTCTGTCGGGTGTCAGCTCGGTATTGTGAAAGTGTAGAGCAAAGGTGCTGCCCGCCCGCGGCTCCATGGTGCCGGGCGCGAGCCATTGGGCACGTTTGTCCGATTCGGTGAGGAAGGCCCAGACCCGTTCGATGGGCCCCGGCAGCAGGCGCTCGAAGCGGACGCTCTCTTCGGCAATCTGCTCGCCGTAGTCGGTGTCACTCATCTTGCTTCTCCTCCTTCGTCGACTGGCCATCCGGGGCGGCCTTGAGCGCCGTTTCCAGCGCGTTCAGCCGCTGGCTCCAGAAGCCTTCGTAGAAGCTCAGCCACTGCTCCGCCGCTGCCAGCGGCTCCGGTCGTAGCCGGCAGTAGTGGGAGCGCCCTTCGATACGGCGTTCCACCAGCCCCGCCTGCTCCAGTACGCGAACGTGTTTGGAAACGGCCGCCAGCGAGATGGGGAACGGTTCGGCCAGCTCGCCGACCTTGCGCTCACCCGCCGCCAGCCGCTCGAGCAGCAGGCGGCGGGTTGGGTCGGCCAGGGCATGGAAGACCCGATCCAGATGCGTTTCGTCATATTCAACCATATGGTTGATATAGCCTTGGCGAGCGAGATAGTCAACCTCTTGGTTGAATGAGTTGAAGCTATCAGAGCGATAGAAACGTCTCCGCTTTACCTGAAGCAAACTTGAGGTATTAGGCTCTTTCTGAAAAATCGGCGAGCGAAGGCCAGACAAGGCAAAAATCGGCGAAAAGGCGGAGTTTACGGGGTGTAAATGAGTACTTTGAGCTGATTTTTAACGCCGTATGGCCGAGCGCAGCCAGTTTTCGGACAGAGCCTTGCCTGCGCAACAAGGTTGCTCTACGAGCGAAGGAACAGGAGAACGCCATGCAGGCTGTACGGAACGCCCAATCCCTTCATGAATCGACCCAGTGGGAGACGTCGGCGCTCGATCTCGACGCTTATTTGGCACGCATCGACTACCGTGGCCCCTTGGCCCCCAGCCTGGAGACATTGACGGCGCTCCAGCAGGCGCATCTCGCCGCGGTGCCGTTCGAGAATCTCGAGATCGTCACCGGTGGTGAGATCCGCATCGACCTGGAAAGCCTCCAGGACAAGCTGGTACGACGTCGGCGCGGCGGCTACTGCCATGAGCAGAACACGCTGTTCGCCACGGTGCTGGACCGGCTCGGCTTCGAGGTTGCGGGGCGCAACGCGAGAATGCTGATGGGCGAGGATGCGAGTGTCGTCACTCCTCTCGGGCATACCCTGCTGGTGGTGAAAGTCGCGGGCCATGATTGGATGGTCGATGTCGGCGTCGGCAATGTCGGGCCGCGTGAGCCGATCCGGCTCGAGGCGGACCTTGAGGTGAGTCATGGCCCTTGGGAGTATCGCCTGGAGCGCTCGCCGCTGGGGTATTGGCTGCTGCGTCATAAGCGCCTCGGTGAATGGTTCAACATCTACCAGTTCAGTGACGAACCCTGCTATCGCGCCGACTCTGGCGAATACAACTATCTGGCCTCTCGCCACCCCGGATCGCCCTTCGTGCGGCGCATCGTGGCTCAGCACAACGGCGCCGAGATTCGGCTGGCGCTCACCGATCTCGAGCTGAAGATCTTCCGCCCGGGTCAGGCGCCGGAGCTGCAGCGGATTGAAGCCGATGCGCTGCCCGATGTGCTGCGCCAACGCTTCGGCCTGGCATTGACCCCGAAGCAGGAGCGCGCGCTGCTGCAACGAGCCGAGACGCTCGTCGAGACCACCTCCGAGGGGGAGCAGCTCGGAACCTGAGGGATCGCTAGAAACGTTTATCGGCAATTGCCGGCATCACCACCTCCCTGACATAGGCGCTGGGCGACAGCGCCAGCAGAGTGCGCACCAGCTGCACTACGTCGTGCAGGGGAATGAGCTCGCCGTCGCCTCGGCGGGCTGCGCGTTCGAGCGGCACGCTCAGGTCGTCCTCGGTGTTGAGATAGCCGAGCTGCAGGCAGGTCACCGCCAGGCGCTGTTCGCGAAAGCCCTCGCGCAGCGCCTCGGCAATGCCGCGCAGGGCGTGCTTGGTGGCACCGAAGGCGACCTCCGGCCGGCCGTGGCCGGGCAGGGCGGAGGTCGAACCGGTGAGCACGATACGCGGCGCACGGGAGCGCAGCAGCACGGGGAGCAGCGCCTGAATCAGCAGAATGGCGCCGCTGACGTTGACCGTAACGATGCGCTGGATCTCCGCCGGGCTGTCGTCCAGGAAGCGGTAGTCCGGCTCGAAGGCCCGACTTTCCCACAGCCCCAGGTTGTAGACCAGCACGTCGAGCCCCCGCGCTTCCACGGCTTCGGCCAGCGTGGCGGACGCCCGCTCGGGTGAGGCCAGATCGGCCTCGATCCAGTCGATCTCGAGTCCGGCGCGTACGGGCAGCGGTTCCGGCATGCGACGCGATACGCCGATCAAGCGGTCGCCGTCATCGCCAAGCCCTTCGATGAAAGCCCGGCCCAGGCCCTGGCTTGCGCCCACGATCATCACGTTCATGGTGTTGCTCCTTGCTGTGCTGACGTTGCCCGCACCGTACGACCTCAAGCGCAGCTGAGGTCAAGCGCTGGACTCAGCAAAGCTTTCCCCGTGCTGCCTTGCGCTGTGCGCGACGCTCGGCCAGGGCCTGCTCGGCGTCCTCCTTCAGCGGCAGGCGCGAGGCCCATAGGATGTCGTCGCGCTGATGGTTCATGTCGTCGAGCATATGGTCGTCGTGGGCCAGCAGCGGCAGATAGCGCTGGCGGAACCGCCGTCGGCGCAGGTAGCGGTGCAGCAGGGTTTCGATGGCATGGATCAGCTCCAGGGGCGGCATGGCCGGCATATAGAAGTCCGGCTGGGGCGGCGGCGTGGAATGCTTGGCTTGCGTCGGCTGGGGCTGATGATGATGCAGCGGTTCGTACTGACTCATGTCGCACCTCCTCACGGGCCGCCACAGGCTGGCTGCCGTGATCTCGCTTGAAAGTGAGTGGAGGGTCGCGACCTCTTGCAGGACAGTGTCGCGCTTGCGATTGGATCAATCCAACGAAAAAGACTAGAGTCTCCTTTAAGAGAAATTGAAAGGTGGAACCATGACCCAACTGCCCCCCACCACCCTGCATTCGCCGCTGCCGCTGCTCGATACCGATGTGCTGCGTACCTTCGTGGCAATTGCCGAATGCGGCAGCTTCACCCGGGCCGCGCGCCAGGTGTTTCGCACGCCCTCGGCGCTCAGCATGCAGATCAAGCGCCTGGAGGAGACGCTTGGCCATGCCCTGTTCGTTCGCGAGGCCCGCCAGGTACGCCTCACGCCCGAGGGAGAAACGCTGCTCGGCTATGGGCGGCGCCTGCTCAAGCTCAACGAGGAGGCGGTGACGCAGTTCCTGGCACCCAGCGTGTCGGGGCGGCTGGGCTTCGGTACCACCGATGACGTGGGCACGCGCATCCTGCCCGGTGTGCTGGCGCAATTTGCCCGCTCGCACCCGGCGGTTCAGGTCGACGTGGTGGTGGGCAGCAGCCGCGAGATGCTGGCTCGACTGGAAGCCGGAGAGCTCGATCTGATTCTGGTGACCGCCGGCAATCCGGGGCAGGAGATACGCGGCGAGATCGTTCACAGCGAACCGCTGGTGTGGGCGGGACGGGAAGGCGGGCTTGCCGCACAGCGCTCGCCGCTACCAGTGGCGCTGGCGCACGCCGGCTGCGCCTGGCGGGGCATGGCCCTCGAAGCCCTGGACCGGGCCGGCTTGAGTTACCGCATCGCCTACTCCTGCGAGCACTGTGCCGGCCAGGAGGCGGCCATGCTCGCCGACCTGGCGGTGGCACCTTTCCCGCTGAGCCTGGTGCGACCGCCACTGAAGCGTATCGATCCCGGCCTGTTGCCGCCGCTGGGCGAATATCAGTTGGCGATGGTGAGGCGGCCCGGCGCCGATCAGGCATGCGAAACGCTGGCAGGGCAGGTCATGGCGGCTTTTCAGAAGCTCTGAGCCTCTCTGCCAGCGCAATTTACTGGTGGCCGGCAGGTCAGCCGCGCGCTTCGCGAATGCGGTTGAGTTGGCGCTTGATTTCGGCCCGCTCGAGTATCAGCAAGTCGAGCAGTTCGTCCCGCTCATGCCGGTTCAGCCCTTCGTCACTCATCAGGCCGTCGAGTAAGGCTTCGATATCCGCTTCATGCCGGGTTTGGGGAACGGAAGCGATACTAGGGATCAGTGAGACGATCATAAGCGTTTCCTCCTGCAAGTTGCCCCTTGTGATGGCTGAGAATGTCAGGGGCTTTATTTGTTCTTTTTGTAACTGCATGGTGAGTTCTTGAAGCGTGGCCGGTCAAATCCAGGCGCTCCGAAACCGTGCCGATTCGTGCATCTTCCAAAAAAATCGCGGGCAGCGGTCGGGTGACGGTGGCAACAGCTGGCGATTCACTGCGCCGTATCGTTGGGGCGATAGAAGAAAAACGCCTCGGTTTCGATGGTCAGCAGAAACTCGTTGGCCCAGTGGGGGTGCACCGTGCGGTCGTGAAAATAGAGCGCGCCATCGGTGTGGTCGGGCAGCTCCTGGTTCAACGCCTGGCGCGCCACCTCCCTGGCCACCTCATAGGCATCGCCCTCCACCACCTCATCGGGGCGCCCATCGCACCACCATGAGAATTGGCACGGGCTCTGCTCCGAGCCTTGCTTCACCACCTCGCAGACTGTGTTGGGAAACTCCTCGCTGGCAAGGCGGTTGATCACCACGTTGGCGACCGACTCCATGTCGCGGCCCTGTACTCCCTTGGCTTCCCAATAGATGCTGCGGGCCAGGCAGGTAAGTGGCTCTTCCAGCGGGTCGCTGCCCTCCGGATCGATGACCTGCGCCTCCTGCTCCTCGAGCGGTTCCACCGGCTCGCGGACCTCAACATCCGGCGCCACCACCTGCTCCAGTACCTCGGCCTTGCGTACGGCTTCTTCTGCCTGCACCGCAGTGTCGGCCAGCACGGCGGCGATGGGCAGCGCCAGGAAAAGCCAGCCGGCCAGCAGCGAAAGGTGCATGGCGGAACCTTTGTTGTGTCGTTGTGGTTCGCGAAGTGAAGAGATTGCGTAACGAGTATAGCGGTCCGGATGTACCCCTCCCCGACGCCACCGCATGGTTTTCATCCTACGGCAGGGAACAGGCGGCGTGGCACCCACCACAGGAAGAATGCCATACCGATGAGCTCCACTAGCGACTGGAACACGATGACGACCACGGTCAATTCGTAGGAGGCGGGCAAGGAGAGTGCCAAGGGCAACACCACGAAAGAGTTGCGCGTGCCCAGGCTGAAGGCGAGAACCCGCCCCTGGGCGGTGGGGAGTTTCCACATGGATGCCAGCAGCCGGGCCAAGGCGGCCGCCAGCAACAGAAAGCCGATGAAGACCAGCAACAGCCCGCCGAGCAGCGGCAAGGAACCGGCGACGACATTCACCTGGGTGGCGGCAATGCTGAACACCACCAAGGCCAGCAGCGGTACCGGCAGCCATCCCAGTCGCTCGATGCCGGCTGCGCGCTTGAGGTGTCCCTGGGCCCACTTCCCGGTGATGAAGGCCAGCAGCAAGGGCAGCAGAATCAGCCCGGCAAAGGCCAGCAACAGCTCACGCTGTACCAGGGCGAGGCGCAGGCTTTCGTCCAGGAACAGCCAGAGGTAGAGGGGTAGCAGAGCAAGCTGCAACAGCAGGCTCACCGGGGCGAAGGCGATGGCGTACTGCGCCTTGCCGCCACCCAAGTGAGAGAAAGTGATGAACCAGTCGGTACATGGCACCAACAGCACCAGCAGTAGGCCCAGGCGTACCGCCGGCTCGGTGACGAACAGGTTCGCCAGCCCCCAGGCGATGAGCGGCAGCAGGACGAAATTGCCGACCACCGCCGCGGCCAGAAAGCGCATATCGCGCCAGGCGGCGCGCAGCTGAGTCAGCGGCACCTGGCTGAAGGTCACGTAGAGCAGCGCCCCCAGCAACGGCCACAACAGCGCTTCCAGCACGCCGACTCGCTGCGGCAAAGCGCTACCCAGCGTTAGGCCCATGGCGATGAACGCCAGATAGACCAAGACCTGATACTTCTCGAGCGTCTGGCGTGTCAATCTGAAGGGCTCCCTGGCAGTGGCGGCTCAGCATCGCGCAGCCGCTTCGTGCCTGTAAAGCCAACACGTTCAAGGACAGACCGGAGGCCGCCATGATCACACTCCATCACTGCGTCAGCGCTCGTTCGTTTCGTCCCCTTTGGTTGCTCGAGGAGATCGGAGTGCCCTATGAACTGGTGATGCACGATTTCCCGCCCCGGGTACGCGATGAAGCCTTTCTCGAGATCAATCCGCTGGGAACGGTGCCGGCGCTGTTCGACGGTAGGGTGGCGATGACCGAATCGGCGGCCATCTGCCAGTATCTCGCCGGTCGCCATCCCCAGGCGGGCCTCGCGGTAACGCCGGACGACCCCGCCTACGGCGACTACCTCAACTTCCTGCACTTCGGCGAAGCGACGCTGACCTTCCCCCAGACCCTGGTGCTGCGCTACGGCCGGTTCGAGCCCGAGGAGCGCCGTTCGCCCCAGGTGGTGGAGGACTACTCACGCTGGTTCCTCTCCCGCCTGCGTACCCTGGAGCCGCGCCTGGAGCGTGAAGCGTTCGTCTGTGCCGGACGCTTCACCGCGGCCGACGTGTCGGTGGGTTATGCGCTGCTGCTGGCTAGCTACATCGGCTTGGATGAGCGCTTCAAACCCGCCGTGGCGGCCTATTGGCAGCGCCTGCAGGCACGGGAGGCCTTCCAGCGGGCCAAGGCCGTCGAGCGGGAGGCGGCCCTGGCCCAGGGTGTTTCCCCCAAGCCGGCCATGGACATGCTGGGCTGAGCCTCAGGCGCTACTCGTTCGCTCTTCGGCGCAGCTCGGGCACGACCAGCACGGCCAGGGTCAGAGCGGTGATCGGCAGCACGAAATAGAGCATCAGGGCACTGAAACCGGCCAGCGCGTCGTGGTGGGTGGCAGCCAGTACCAGATAGGCGGTATAGGCCACGTAGTAACCCAGCAGCACGGCCCCTTCCCAGCGATCGATGGCGCTGGCGGTGAAGCAGATCGGCAGACAGGCGACGGCTACCGCGACCATCACCGGCAGGTCGAGGCTGAGCATGGCCTGGGTCACGGCGATGCCGGCAGGGGCGATCAGGGCGGTGATGCCCAGCACGCCGAGCAGGTTGAAGATGTTGCTGCCCACCACGTTACCCACGGCGATATCCCGCTGGCCGCGCAGGGCCGCAACGATCGAGGTCACGACCTCGGGCAGCGAAGTGCCTGCCGCCACCAGGGTCAGCCCGATCACCTGATCGCTGACCCCGAACCAGCCGGCCATGGTCACGGCCGAGTCGACGAACAGACGTGAGCCGGCCACCAGCATGGCAAGCCCACCGAGGACGTAGAGTGCGTCATGCCATCCGGGGCGGGCCAGGGCCTCGTGGTCGGCTGCTGGCTCGTCGCTGGCCGCCTGGCGTGTACCTTGCCAAAGCAGGAAGACGGTGTAGACCACCAGGCCAAGGACCAGCAGCCCGCCGTCGAGCCGGCCGACGCTGCCGTCCAGTGTCATCACCAGCACCACCAGGGAAAGCACGATCATCAGCGGAATATCCAGGCGGATCAGCTGCTGGGCCACCGCCAGCGGCACGATCAACGCCGAGACGCCGAGAATGAACAGCACGTTGAAGATATTGCTGCCCACCACGTTGCCCATGGCGATGCCCGCCTGGCCGTCCAGAGCGGCCTTGAGGCTGACCACGAGCTCCGGTGCGCTGGTGCCGAAAGCCACCACCGTGAGCCCGATCACCAGCGGCGGAATGCCCAATCGCGCCGCCAGGCGCGACGCACCTTGCACCAGACCCTCCGCACCCACGATCAACAGCCCCAGGCCGAGGGCCAACAGCAGCAGCGTCACCATTCGAGAGTTCCTTGCCTTGAAAAGGGTTGAGACGAACGAGCCGCAGGGAGAGGCGGAAACGTTCAGGCCGCCGGCGCCGCCAGACTCAGCACGCGAGCGGTGAGCGTGGTGGTGTCGAGCATCAGCATGGCTTCCTGCTCGCCGTCCAGGCTGGCGATACGCTTGCCGCGGTCGATCCAGGCCGCCGAGCGGCCCCCGCCGGCATCGCCGTCGCAGGGTCCCACGCAGTTGGCCATCAAAATCGTCATGGCGTGAGAACGGGTGAAGGTGGCGTAGTAGGCATGCGCCTCGTCCATGCCCGGCGCTAACTTGGCCACGCTGGCCAGATAGACGTCCGCCCCCAGACTGGCCGCCGTGGCGACATGGTCAGGCTGTAGCGACTCGTAGCAGATCGCCAGGGCCAGACGGTGCTCACGGGTTTCGATCACCATCGGCCGCTCGCCGGAGGAGAAATAGGGCAGCTCGTCGTCGTGGAGCCGCTGCTTGGCGTAGGCCTGACGCCCCGAATTGGGCTGAAACACCACCATGCCGATTTGCGGCTTCGTCGAGGTGACCAGCGGCAGCCCCACGCCGATCACGATCTGATGGGTGTCGCTCAGGCGCTGGAACACCTCCAGCCGTGGGTCTTCCGGGTGGGTGGCAAGTCCCTTGGCCAGCGTCGGCTCGTAGCCGGTCAGCGAGAGCTCGGGGAAGAAAACCAGCTCGGCATCGTGCGCTGCCGCCAGTTCGATGAACTCGGTGTGGCGTGCCACGTTCCCTTCGATATCGCCCGTTATCGAGGCGTACTGCACGGCACACAGCTTCATCGGCCCGCTCCCTCTCGCCTGGCTTTCCGGTAAGCGTAAGCCATTTTTCGAAACCACCACAACGGCCTGCCGTCGATGGCCGCAAGCCCAAGCCCGATCAGCCCCATGCCGGCCAGATGGCGCCACTCCAGCCGCTCGTTCAATACGAAGATACCGAGCACGATGGCGCTGGCCGGAATCAGGAACGTGACCAGCAGCAGGTTGGTCGCCCCTGCGCTTGCCAGCAGGCGGAAATAGATCAGGTAGGCCAGCGTGGTGGAGAACAGCGCCAGGCCGAACACGGCTGCCCAGGTATCCAGCCCCGGCCATGGCTGCTGCCAGAAGCGCTCCACCGTCAGGGCCAAGGGCAGGAGTACCAGCGCCGATGCCGTGACCTGCCCGCAGGCGGCCACCAGGGGCGAACAGCCCAGCGCACCAAAGCGCCGCCCGAACACCCCGGCAAAGGCGTAGGAGAGCGCGCCGGCCAGTACTGCAAGCTGCGCCCATGAGTGGCTGACGGCACCTTCGTGAACCTCGGCACCCAGCATGTACACCACGCCGCCAAAACCGATTGCCACGCCCGCAAGGCGCGCCGGGGTGAGAGGTTCGTCGCGGGTCAGGAAATGAGCCACGACGATGGTGAAGAAAGGCGTGGTGGCGTTGAGAATCGACGCCAGGCCGCTGGCGATATGCCCCTGACCCCAAGCGATCAGGCTGAAGGGAATCATGTTATTGAGCAGGCCCATGCCGAAGAAGGCCATCCACAGCCGCGGGTCGCGCGGCATGCGCTGGCCCAGCAGCAGAATCAGCGCATGCAGCGCCAGCGCCGCCAGCCCCACCCGCAAGGCCACGATGGTGAGTGGCCCCAGCTCCGCGACCGCCACTCCGACGAAAAAGAAGGAGCCGCCCCACAACACCGATAAGACCAGTAACAACACCCACTGCGTGAGCCCCATGCTTCGATCGATCGTTTTCATCGCTACCACTCCGGTTGGTAATGGAGCCAACCTAGGGCAGCAAGGCGACAAAGGAACTCCGCTTCTTGCGCTGGAAGTGAAGTGGTCGAACTGCTGGCGCAGCAGGGCTGCCTATCAGGCGTAGTGAATCTGACGTTCCAAGCGTTAGAATTTCCGATAACCGACTAAGAGGTCGTCCATGCTCGCACCTGCGCTTTCCATCGCCCGTACACCGCTGGTGGCCGTTTACGGCACGTTGAAGCGTGGGCAGCGCAACCATTTCTGGCTGGAGGGCGCCGATTTCCTCGGTAGCGACCGGCTGACCAGCGCGACACTCTACGATCTTGGCCCTTTCCCCGGCGCCAAGCCCGAACCATCGCGCGGAGTCGAAGTGGAGGTGTTTCGGGTCGATGCCGCGCTGCTCACCGAACTGGACAGGCTAGAGGACTTCCGCCCGCGCCAGCCCCATGCCGGGCTCTATCATCGCGCCATCCACGCCACCACCTTCGGCCCTGCCTGGCTCTATCTCTACAACCCCGAGATTGCCGGCTGTAAAGCGATCCGGCAGGGTGGGTGGCCATAACTTAACGTAAGTTAACCTCGCCTAGCTCTCCCGCTGCATCTTCTCGCGCCTTGCCACTTCTGCATCCGTGGGCGGGTCCATGGCGAAGTCGCCGGTCTGCACCGCGCCTTCGCGCTCATAATGGGCTATCACGATGCCGTTGGGCGAAACCCGCTGGGCGGCTAGCTTGAATGCCGCTGGCGCTGTGCCATCGTCGAACAACTTCTTGCCCCTCCCCAGCACCACGGGGCAGATGAACAACTTGAGTTCATCGACCAGGTCGTGCGCAAGCAGGGTGTGAACCAGTTCGGTGCTGCCCTGGGTGATTAGCGCCGGGCCGTCCTCCTGCTTCAGCCTGGCAATATCGGTGGCTGCATCGCGCAGCGCTACCGAGTCTTTCCAGGTCAGCTCCAGCCCCTTTCGGCTCGCCACGTATTTCTTGATCGAGTTGAAGGTCTTGGCAATGGAGTCGTCCGGCCCTTCCTCGGCATAGGGCCAGTGGGCGGCAAAGATCTCGTACGTCCTGCGTCCGAGCAGCAGATCGAAGGGCTGGCTGAACAGCTTGTCGATTTCCTCGCCGAATACCTCGTCTACCAGCGGTGCGACCCAGCCGCCGTAGCGAAAACCGCCGGTCGGGTCTTCCTGCGGCCCGCCGGGCGCCTGCATGACGCCGTCCAGGGAAACCATCGCGCCAACGATCACTTTCCGCATGAACTCATCCTCCTGGTGGGTTGTTGTAACCAGTCATCGAACGAGGTACGGCGGAATCGACAGGCTGGCGATGCGCGGCGGCGAGGCGGGTATCGGATGCAGAACTCAGCTTGTTACGGGCTTGCGAGCGACCGACAGCGCTGGGGGATGTGCCAGCGTTTGGTAGACAACGCAGTACCGCTCCGTCAGACGCAGGAGAGTGTCGAGCTGCTCTTCCGTGGCATCGGTGTCCAGGGTGATTTGCAGCCGAATGGCCTGGAAGCCGACGGGCACTTCCTTTGACACGCCGAGGGTTCCGCGAAAATCGAGATCGCCCTCCGCCTGGAGCGAGGCATCCCGCAACTCGATGCCGAGCGAGGTGGCGACGGCGTTCAGCGTCACCCCGGCGCAGGCCACCAACGCTTCCAGCAGCATGTCGCCGGAGCACGCACTCTGGCCGCTCCCGCCCGTGGCGGGATGCAGCCCGGCCTCGACGAGCGCCTTGCCGGTCTCGATCCTGCAACTGACACCTTCGCCGAGACGCCCTTGCGCGCGCAGAGTGATCAGGGCGTCATCCGGAGCCTCGCGATAACGCTCTTTCAGAGGTGTCTGGACGGACCGCAACTCTTCAGCCTTCATGACACCCTCCTTATGCTTGTCATGGCCTTATGCTTGTTCTGGCTGCACGGCAGCCGTAGATGTCAGCTCCAACACCTCAATCAAAATAGGCTAAGGTACTCAAGCTGGCCAAAAGCGGATCCTTGGCACATTCGCTCTGACGACATCCATTCGCCATCGACAATCGGAGTTCGCTCATGTCTCGCGCCATCGAAATCCCCGCTGCCGACGGCAGCATCGATGCTCATGTGTTCACCCCGAATAGCGCCGAAGGGCCACTGCCGGCCGTGGTGCTGTTCACCGACATCGGTGGCCTGCGCTCCTGCTATCACGAAAAGGCTCAGCAGGTGGCGGACAACGGTTATGCCGTGTTGATGCCAAACATCTACTATCGCGATGCGCGCGGCACCGTCGTGCCGGAGGGCAAATCCTTCCGCGACCCGGACGTGCGCCCGACGCTGTTCGGGTATGCCGGCCACCTCACGCCCGAGGCGCTATCCCGCGACTTCACCGCGCTGCTGAAATGCATCGACAGCGAGGCCGAGTTCGCCGACGGCAAGATTGGCGTGGTGGGCTACTGCATGACCGGCGCCTTCGCGCTGCGCATGGCAGCCGAACACCCCGACCGCGTCGCCGCCGCGGCCGGCTTCCATTCGGCCAACCTGGCCACGGCCGACGACCCGAACAGCCTCGTGCACGTGGTCGGCAGCATCGAGGGGCGCGTCTATCTAGGCCACGCCGACAAGGACGAACTGCTACCCCCCGACCAGATTGCCCGCCTGGACGAAGCGCTGGCCAAGGCCGGCGTGCATTTCACCACCGAACTCTACAAGGGCGCCGCCCACGGCTTCACCGCCAAGGACGCCCCGAGCTACGACGCGGCCGCCGATGCGCTGCATCACAAGCGGTTGGCGATGTTGTTGGAAGAGGCGCTATAGCATACAAATTCGTTGACGCCGGCGAGTCTGCATTCCAAGATTCAATCGATATCTTGAGGCAGCAGCATGACTAACCATCGCTCCCTTCGCGGACGGCTACAAATACCCCTGGTGGTGTTACCACTACTGGTATTGCTGCTCGTATCTCTCTCTTCCCTTACCCACCAGCAGGCTACCGCTGCCCGGGTTGATCATGGGTTTATCGGAACCTTGGATCATCTGGTGGTTGCCAGTCATAACGAATCCATCAGGGCGCTGCGCGGCCACCTCAGGAACGATACCGCAGCGGATGGTGAACCGGACCTCCCCGACTGGTGGCATGACAATCCGAAGGTTTTGTGGACCAGTGTTGGTCGTCATACCTGCACGATCCACGCGGGCACGGGACATTCCCCTGCAGCCGCCCGTTTTCTGACCCCCCTTCTTCGCGCTCCCCCTCTGGCGTAATCCTCCGCTTATTCATGGCTGTGTATCTGGCAGTCAGTTCGGCTAGCGAAGTTTTCTTCGAGGATTACCCATGAAATCGTTGCTTTTACGGGCCGTCGTCTACGGCCTGGTGATTGTGCTCGGGCTGCTGAGTGCATTGCCGAATCTTCTTTCCCCCTCTCTATCCGGTAAATTGCCGGACTGGTACCAGCAGAATACGGTTTCCCTGGGGCTGGACCTCCAGGGTGGTTCACACCTGCTTCTGGAAGCGGATATCCAGGGCTTGTTTGTCAGTGAGTACGAAGCGGTTGCTGGCGAGTTGACAGCATCCCTGCGTGAGGCGGGCATTCGTTATGGGCGCCTTCAGGTTACCCATAAGGGTATCGAGCTACCGGTGACCCAGTCCGAACGAGTGTCCGAAGCTGCAGGCCTTGCTCGTGCACTGGCTAAGGACACGCCGGATGGCACGCGTCGGTTCGACGTAGATACCAATGGCGGGCGCCTGGTGCTGACGCTGACCGAGTCCTGGCGGGAGAGTGTTTCCCGGGACGCGGTGGAGCGAAGTCTGGAAGTGGTCAGGCGGCGGCTGGACGAAACCGGACTGGTGGAGCCCAGTATCACTCGCCAGGGCAGCGACGGCATTCTGGTACAAATGCCGGGAGTCGCCGATCCGAGCGAGATTCGTGAATTGCTCGGTACCACGGCGAAAATGACGTTTCAATGGGCAGCCTTGGAGGCAGCAGAGGAAGATGTAGCAACGATTACCCTGCCGGGTGCCCATGATAACGAGCACTATACACTGGAAAAACGGGCTGCCATGGCAGGCGAGCACATCCGCGATGCGCGCATGGCTTTCAATCCGACTACGAACGAGCCGGTGGTCAATTTCGAGTTGGACGACAAGGGTGCCCGGCTGTTTGGGGATATGACCCGGGACAACATTGGGCGACCCCTGGCCATCGTGCTGGATGGTGAAGTGATTGCAGCGCCGGTGATCCGAAGCGCCATTGGCGCTAGCGGTGAGATCAGCGGTGGGTTTACCACAAAAGAAGCCAGTGATCTGGCCTTGCTGCTGCGGGCTGGCGCCTTGCCCGCCCCCTTGCATGTGGTAGAGGAACGTACGGTTGGCCCCGACCTGGGCAGTGACGCCATCGCCATGGGACTGACCACCGGTTTGCTGGGTGCAGCCATGGTAATTGCCTTCATGATAGGGCTTTACGGACGCTGGGGGCTGATTGCTTGTGTAGGGCTGACGGTGAACATTGGGCTGGTCTTCGGCATATTGAGCCTGCTGGGGGCGACCCTGACTCTGCCGGGGATTGCCGGAATTATCCTCACCATTGGCATGGCGGTGGATGCCAACATTCTGATCAACGAGCGTATCCGTGAGGAGTCCCGCCAGGGCAAGCTAGCTTGGATGGCCTTGCGGGAAGGATTTGGCAAGGCCTACAGGACGATTCTGGATTCCAACTTTACTACCCTGATCGCGGTCAGCTTGCTGTTCCTGTTTGGCAGCGGGCCGGTCAGAGGCTTTGCCGTCACCATCGGCATCGGTCTGGTAACCTCCTTGTTCACGGCGATAGCGGTCACCCGCCTCATCATGGAGTGGCATATCCGCGGCCGTGAGCGGCAACCGTTGGTCATTTCAGGTATTCCCTTGCTTGACCGCCTGAGTGAGCGAGGCGTGAACTTCATGCGCGGTCGCGTGATAGGTCTCGTGGTATCGGCGGTGCTCTCCCTGGCGGCGATTGCTCTGTTTGTGCAGCCGGGGCTGAAATACGGCGTTGATTTTACCGGTGGTACGGTGGTGGAAGTACAGGCCCAAGGGGTAACCGTGGATCAGTTGCGAACCACGCTGCAGGCGCAAGACCTTGAGGACGCAGCCATTCAAGAAGCTGGCACTGATGGGCGTTTCCTCATCCGCCTGCCAGCAGAACAGGGCGCATCGGAAGCGACGGGGGAGCAGGTGGCAGTGCTCAAAACCGCGATTGCACCGGTCGAGCCAAATGCCGAGTTCGCGAAGGTGGATATGGTGGGGCCGAAAGTCAGCGGTGGCTTCAGCGAAGCCACGATTCTGGCGATCTTGTTGGCTGGCACTGGCATGTTGGCGTACCTCTGGTTCCGCTTCGAGGCACATTTCGCCTGGGCAGCCACACTGACCATTGCGCTGGATCTTACCAAAACCATCGGATTCTTCGTTCTCGCTGGCGTGGAGTTCAACCTGACGGCGGTTGCGGCGCTGCTCGCGCTGATGGGATATTCGGTTAATGACAAGGTGGTGGTGTTCGACCGTATCCGCGAGAACATGAGAAAAACACCGGGTCGGCCGATGCTGGATCTGCTGAACGAGAGCATTTCAACGACGCTCACCCGCACCGTGTTCACCTCAGTAACGACCTTTCTCGCCCTACTGCCCATGGGCATTGCGGGCGGAGTAGCCGTTGCGAGCTTCGCATTACCCATGTTGTTTGGCATCGTGATAGGCACCAGTTCATCGGTCTTTATTGCCTCGCCGATTCTGTATTATCTGGGCCAGCGGCGCACCAGGAAGGGGCTCGCCCAGTTGCGGCCGACAGCCGAAGAAATTCGCAAGGAACTGGAACTCACACCCTAAAAGGATAATGGAGCCAGCGCAGACCTGTTTGGGAATCCGCGCGTCTGGGACGAGAACTATGGATTTAGGGTATTCACAAGGTCTGGCGTCAATTGGAACCGACCGGCAATAGACCGCCGGTCGACGCCATACTCCCTCACCCCACCAATTCCACCCGGCCCCAATCCCCGCCCACCGAATCGAGCAACTTCTTCAACGCCGGGCTCTTGTAGGTGAAGTGCGGGTCGTCCCAGCGTTGGCGTACGCTTCGGTGCACGCAGGGCTCCAGCGTGCGTTGTTGTGAGCGGCGCATCACACGGTAGAAGCCTTTGTATTCGTTGTGCTGAATGCCGGTATGGCGCGGGTTGAGGGCGCTGTGGAAGTGCGGTTCGAGGGCGAGCCCGCAGCTTTCGGCTTCACTGGCCATCCACTGCCCGGCGAAGTCGCCGAGTTCGCGCTTCTCATAGCCGCCGCCGATATCGGTGTGCACGCCGGCGAACCACACCTGCTTCAGGTCGATGCCTGGCTTGGGCGTCCACAGGGTGGGTTCGAAGTCCTGGCGGTTTTCGTCGATGGAAACGGCGTGGCGGGCGTGGCGAATGATGCTGCTGGGGGCGGTGTCGTGGAACAGGTAGCGAGAGGTACCCAAGGTGCCGAGGAACGGGGCGGGTATGCCCAGCGAGCCAACGGTGTCCCACACGCCGATGAATTCGATCTCGGTCTTGTCCGCTACGGCATGCTTGCGGCGAAAGTCCGTGGCCTTGCGCTCGGCGGGGGCGGAGCTCTTGGGGCGCTGACGATAGAGCTCGTAGGCCTCGTTCACTCTCTCGGCGCACTCGCGCCGGAGCAGGCCGCAGTTGCGGATGAGCCCCGCCAGGGAGCGAACGGTGTAGGCGCCGCGGCTGAAGCCGAACAGGAAGAGCTGATCGCCGGGCTCGTAGTTGTGCACGACGAAGCGATAGCAATCCATGATGTTCTTGTCGATGCCGGCGCCGGTGGCGCCACCGCGTATTCGATCGCCTTCGGTGCCCACGCCCTGGTCGTAATAGACGATCTGCTTGGTGCCGGCCTGACAATCAGGAGCGACGCCGCGTGCCAGACGCAGTACGTGTGTGGGGTTATCGCTTTCGGGGCATTGCCAGGTACCATCGGCGCAGACGACGATGCGCTTCATCTCGCTCCCTCCCTGCGTGTCTCTTACAAACGTAAACGCCATGTTGCAGCCTCGCTACGCGAATTGACCGAAAGCCGACATGCGTCTTAGAAATTGACGTCATGGCTTACGCAGGTGTGGCAGAGAGCTTACAACGAAAGGTGGAGTTCAATGCTTGGGAGCGGCAGTTTCACTCGTCATACGACTCATTCGTGCGCGGTGCATCGGGTGCCTGTTCGTCCAGCGATTGTCGATACTTGACGCAGCCTTTGATGAACTCCGGCCACTCGGGTATCACGGGAACCGGGTCGGTCTTGTCGGGCAGTAAGGCCCACAGGGCCGGATGGTGCCAGCACAGGTCGTGTCCGCTGCAGTCGCGGTGCTCGCGGATACCTTGACGGAGCCGTTTGGCTTCGTCGATCAGCTCCTCGCGGGTCATTCGTTCGAGATCTTCATCCATGGGTGCCTCCATAGCGTTGCCCTAGCCGTCCGGCTCCTGACGTGGCGGCTTGGTGGCATTGGTAGGGTGCACGCTGCAGTATGGGTTAGGGGCCTGGGGTGTGCCATTTTGCGGGCGCACTCGTTGGCAGCCCACCGCCGTTGCAGAGCGGCGGGCTGCCGGGTGGTGCCGTGGTTATGCGGCCGGCTGTGGAATCCGTGCGATCACCTTGATTTCGAAGTCGAAGCCCGCCAGCCAGTTGACGCCGATGGCAGTCCAGTTGGGGTAGGGCGGTTCGCCGATTGCCTTGGTGCGAACCCTGTCGATCGCTTCCCACTGGGCGGCGGGATCGGTGTGGAAGGTGGTGACGTCAACGATATCGTCGAAGGTGCAACCGGCAGCATCGAGAACGGCCGAGAGGTTGTCGAAGGCGAGCTGAACCTGGTTTTCGAAACCCGGCTCGGGGGAGCCATCCTCGCGGCTGCCGACCTGGCCCGAGACGAACAGGAAGTCGCCAGAGCGGATTGCCGCCGAGTAGCGGTTGATCTCATAAAGTGCCTGCCTTCCGGCAGGGAAGACTGCATCACGTTTGGCCATCGTTCTACTCCGGTTCTGAAATCGGTGGTTGGTGCTGCCAAGCCGGGCTTTCCTTAACCCGGTCGGCATTGATATACGGCCCGTATGTGAATTATGCTGGGCGCATACGCGGCGTATGTCAATACACATACGCTGCGTATGCGAAATTTTAAGAGTGAGCGTGAGGAGCAGGCGTGGCGACGAAACGTGCGCAGAAGATGGAGGAAACCCGGGCCAAGCTCATTCGGGCCGCCCGAGAGGCCTTCGCGAGCAAGGGCTATGCAGCGGCCTCGATGGATGAGCTTACTGCCGAAGCCGGGCTGACCCGCGGGGCGCTCTATCACAACTTCGGCGGCAAGCAGGGCCTGATGCAGGCGGTGGTCGATCAGATCGACCAGGAGATGGTAGAGCGCATGCTGGTCGCTCAGGCCCGCGCGGCAAGCCGTTGGGAAGGGTTGCTCGAAGAGGGCGTGGCCTATATCGAGATGGCGCTGGAGCCGGAGGTTCAGCGCATCATGCTGTTGGATGGTCCGGCGGTGCTTGGCGATCCCTCGCAATGGCCCAACCAGAACGCCTGCCTGCTACGTACCACGCAGACCATTCAGGCCCTGATCGATGAAGGCACGGTCAAGGCGGTGGATGCGGAAGCCGCCGCTCGCCTGATCAACGGTGCGGCACTCAATGCCGCCCTGTGGATCGCCGCCGCCGATGAGCCGCGCGCCGTGCTGCCGAAAGCCGTGGAGGCATTCCGACAGCTTGCTACGGGCTTGCTGCAAACCGAGGGGTGAGGCCACAAGACGAGCCAGACAGGCCGATGCCTGGCTGGGGCGGTTCACTTACTCATGCTGCAAGACGTTGACGAGCTTGCCGAAGGGGTCGCGAACGTAGAACCGCCGCACGCCCCAGGGCTCGCTGACGGGACCGTACTCGATGGGCACGCTCGCTTTCTCGAAGCGGGCCAGCGCTGCTTCGATATCGTCGACTTCGATGGAGAGATCGGGCACGGGCGTGCCGGAGCCACCTTCGGTACCGAAGCTCACCTGCACCGTCATCTTGGCGTCCGCGCCGTAGGTGCGGAACCAGCCGTGGTCCATCAGCAGGTCGAGGCCCAGAATGTCGCCGTAAAATGCTGCTGCCTTGCCGAGCTCCTCTGTCGCCGTGTTGGCCATGATGCGTTTCACTTTCATGATCGCCTCGGGTGCTTTGTTGTGTGTGGTAAGTGCTGCGCATGCCGGTTGCGAAAGGCTTAAACATAGTCGCTTCGCCATCGTGCTGCCTGTTCTATCCTTTCCTTCGGCCCCCACTGTTGGGCACCTTTCCACCCCCGAGGAGCTTTCGTGATGAGGAGCTTTCCATGAGCGGCACTCTCTATCGCCTTGCGGCCTTTACCGATGACCCGAGCGGCGGCAACCCCGCCGGGGTGTGGCTGGGCGATGCACTGCCCGAACCGGCGGAGATGCAGCGTATCGCCGCCGAGGTGGGCTATTCCGAAACTGCTTTCATTGCCCCGGCCGAGGGGGAGCGGCGCACGGTGCGCTACTACAGCCCCGAAGCGGAGGTGAGCTTTTGCGGCCATGCCACGGTGGCCGGCGGTGTGCAGATGGGCCGGCTGAGCGGGGCGGGTAGCTACATGCTGGATACGGCGGTGGGTGAGGTGATGGTCACGGTCAACCAGGTGGAAGGGGAGTGGCAGGCCTCGCTGGTGTCGGTGACGCCGGAGTTTCGCCCCGCCGAGCCCGAGCTGGTCGAGGAGGTGCGCGAGCTGCTTGGCTGGCAGGCCGAGGAGCTCGATCTCGAGATACCCCCCGCGCGGGCCTACGCCGGGGCCTGTCACCTGGTGCTGGCGTGCAAGGAGCGGGCACGCCTCGAACGGCTCGAGTATGACTTCGAAGGGCTCAAGGCGCTGATGCTGCGCGAGGGCCTGACCACGCTGCAACTGGTGTGGCGCGAGAGTGCAGAGCGGTTCCACGCCCGCGACCCGTTCCCGGTGGGCGGCGTGGTGGAAGACCCCGCCACCGGCGCGGCGGCCGCGGCACTGGGCGGTTACCTGCGCGATGCCGGCCTGCTCCAGGCGCCCGCTCAGCTGATCATCGTTCAGGGCGAGACGATGGGCCGCCCCAGCCGCCTGCAGGTGGACATCCCCCTGTCAGGCGGCATCGTGGTGACCGGGCAGGCGGTGAGTCTGGAAGCCTGAGCCGAGCCCGATCGTCGACGGTCGGCTCACGGCCTGAGCACCCAGTAGTCGTTCTGGATGTCGTGGGGCAGCTGGTGAACCTCAATGCTGCCGAAGCCGGCCTTGCCGAAATATTCCCGCGCCTTCTCCCGGCCCCACATGGTACCCAGCCCCTCGCCGCCCTGGGTGAGGGAGACACTCATGCAGTGCATGATCGACAGGGTATAGAGCAGCGTCCCCATCGGGTGGTCGCGGTCGCCGTGGTGATGGCTCGAGGCGTGAATGTCCTGGGCCAGGTAGACACCCCCCTGGCGCAGGGTGCGACGAACTCCCTTGAGCAGATTTAGCGGGTGGGCCTGGTCGTGAATGGCATCGAAGGTCGTGACCAGATCGTAGCGCTGGGCCGGCGCGGTAAGGTCGAAGTCGCTGAGATCGCGCTCCTCGAAGCGCAGGTTGCCGAGCCCCCGCCGTGCGGCACGCTCTGTTGCCCAACCGATGGCCTCCCGGGAGAGGTCGTAACCGACGAAGCGGCTGGCGGGGAAGCGTTCGGCGAGTTTCATCAGCGCCAGGCCGCGACCGCAGCCGAGATCGAGCACGTCGATGCCCTGCTCCAGCCTTGCCGGGAGTTCCGGCGCCAGCGGCAAAATGGCGTCGAACAGCACGGGCAGCACGGTCTGGCCGCTATCCTCGGCCATGACCTCGTGGAAACGGGTGTAGCGGGTGTAGGGCACGCCGCCGCCGTGACGAAAGCATTCCAGCACGTCGTCCTCCACCTGGCCCATCAAGGGCAGGTACTGGGCGAATACGGCGAGATTGGCTTCGCCCCTGTCGGTCAGCAGGGCGGCGTGCTCGAGCGGCAGGCGATAGGTCATGGCCTGCGGGTCGTGCTCGACCAGAGCGGCGACCGTGGCGCCGCCCAGCCACTCGCGTACGTAGCGCTCATTGAGCTCGGTCTTGGCGGCAAGCTCGCTGCTGGTCACCGGCTCGCCGTCGGACAATTGGGCGAGCAGGCCGCTGCGATGGGCCAGCGAGATCAGCTGCAGCATGGCGGCTTCGTTGAGCGCGGTGACGAAGCGGCTCTCGAAGCCGGCGACGCGGGTGGCGTCGATAGCGGCGGGCGCGTCGGTTTGGGATTGTGCTTGGGCTGTCATGGGGGGCTCCAGGTTGTTGTTGGACTTCGTTAGGGCTTCGTTGGGTATTGCGGAGAACCCATTGTGGCGCTCACGGTTGGGTTACACTGAAGTCCCTACGGACAAAAACCGGCGGTTTCCGCCATGTCGATGCACAAACCCACCATCGCGCTGCTGGCGATTCCCGAAGTGGCGGCTTCCACCCTGTATGGAATTTACGATGTCTTCGCCTCGGCGGGACGCGACTGGCCCGCTCTGATCGAGGGCAAGGCCGGCGAGTCGCTGTTCATGCCCAGGGTGGTGGCGCGCAGCGGTACGCGTGAAATGACCGTCGCCAACGGCGTGCGCGTCGTTCCCGATGCCGGTCTGGATTGGGTGCCCGATGTGGTGTGCATCCCCGAGATCGCGCTGCCGCCCGAAGCGGTGATCGAGGGGCGTTACAGCGAGGAAGTCGCATGGCTCAAGCGCTGCCATGCCGAAGGGGCCATACTGGCGACCGCCTGCTCGGGCGCCCTGCTGCTGGCTGAGTCGGGGCTGCTGCGGGGCGAGGATGCCACCACCCACTGGGCCTACTGCGACGTGCTGGGGCGCTATCCGGACGTGCGAGTGCATCCGCATCGCGCCCTGGTGATCGGCGGCATCGGCAGCCGCTTGGTCATGGCCGGGGGCGGCACCTCCTGGAGCGATCTGGCGCTCTATCTCGTCGCCCGCTTGGCGAGTGTCGATGAGGCGATGCACCTCGCCAAGCTGTTCCTGATCGATTGGCATGCCGCCGGCCAGCTTCCCTTTGCCATGCTCGCCCGCACCCGCCAAGCCGAGGATGCCGTTATCGCCCGCTGTCAGACGTGGGTTGCGGAACACTACGATGAGCCCTCGCCAGTGGCCTCGCTGATCGAGGTTTCCGGGCTGAGTGAGCGCAGCTTCCACCGCCGTTTCAGGAAGGCCACCGGCCTGACGCCGATGGAATACGTGCACACCCTGCGCCTGGAAGAGGCCAAGCAGATGCTGGAGACCGAGACCACGCCCGTGGATGCCATTGCCGAGGCGGTGGGCTACGAGGATGGCGCCTTCTTCGGGCGGTTGTTTCGGCGCAAGGTGGGGCTGACGCCGGCTCAGTACCGGCGCCGCTTTGGCGGGCTGCGCAAGGCGCTGTCAGGGTGATGGGGAATGGTGAATCGCTCAACTGGGCCGCTCAGCTGGGCTGATGACTTCCCACATCGGCGGCAAAGCTGATCGCCAGCCGGTTCCAGGCGTTGATGGTACAGACCGCCAGGGTGAGGTCGGCCATGCCCTTCTCGGAGAAGTGCTCGCGGGTGGCCTCGTACAGGGCCTCGTCGATGCCGTTTCCGGCGATCAGGGTATTGGCCTCGGCCCAGGCCAGGGCGGCGCGCTCGCGCGGGGTATAAAAGGGCGTCTCGCGCCAGGCGTTCAGGGCATACAGCCGCTGCTCGGTTTCACCGGCCTTGCGTGCGTCCTTGGTATGCATGTCGATGCAATAGGCGCAGCCGTTGATCTGCGAGACGCGGGTATAGACCAGCGCCAGCAGGCCATCGCCAAGCTCACCCGCTTCCGCCGCCTGGTGAACGTGTTGCTGCAGATCCAGCATGGCCTTGAGGCCGGCGGGGCTGGCGGAGAAGTAGTTCATGCGCATGGGTGGGGCTCCGAAAGAACTTGGAAGCCCCACCCTAGCGCGGCGGTTATCGCCTCGATTGTAGATTTTCGACCTCAGTGCAGCTTCATGCGCGGGCGGATGAAGCGGTTGAGCCCGTCCGAGAGCAGAATCAGCGCCGTCTTGGCCGTGCCGTGGATGGCGCGCTGGTGCATGCGGTAGAGCGAGGCGTAGAAGAACTTGGCCAGGCGCCCCTCGATGAACAGGCTGCGCGCCGAGGCGCCGCGCATCAGGCTGCCGATGGCCTCGAAGTGGGCCAGCGAGATGAGCGAGCCGCGGTCGCGATAGCGGAACGGCTTGAGGGTGCCGTTCTCGAGCCGGGCGAGCAGGTTCTTGTACAGCCGCTGGGCCTGCTGGTGGGCGGCCTGCGCTCGTGGCGGTACCACGCTGCCGTCCGGCTGGGGGCAGCTGGCGCAGTCGCCGAGCACGAAGATGTTGGGGTCGTCGACGCTCTGCAGGGTCGGCTCCACCTGGATGCGCTGATTACGATCCAGGCTCAGCCCCAGTTCGCGCAGCACGTTGGGTGCCTTGATCCCGGCGGCCCAGACGTTGAGGTCCGTTTCGATGCGCTCCTCGTCTGCGGTGACGATGGCGCTCTGCTCCACGCAGACCACCCGGGTGCTGGTGTGCACCTTCACACCGAGGCGTTCCAGCTCGGTACGCACGGCGCTGCGAATGCGCTCGGGCAGGGCTGGCAGCACGTCCGGCGCCGCTTCGATCAGGTGAACCTCCAGGTGGCGGCTGTCCATCTCGGTGAAGCCGTAGCTGTGCAGCATGCGCGAGGCGTCGTAGAGCTCCGCCGCCAGCTCCACGCCGGTGGCGCCGGCGCCGACGATGCCCACCGTGAGGTGCGGATGCTCTCGCCGCTCGGGGTCGCTGTAGCGCAGGAAGGTATTGAGCATGTCGCGCCGGAAGGCCTCGGCCTGGGCCGGACTGTCGAGGAAATGACAGTGATCGGCGACGCCGGGGGTGCCGAAATCGTTGCTCACGCTGCCGAGTGCCAACACCAGCAGGTCGTATTCGAGGCTGCGGGCCGGCAACACTTCCTCGCCGTGTTCATCGAGCACCGGGGCCAGGCGCAGCTGGCGGGCCTCGCGGTCGAGCCCTTCGAGGGTGCCGCGCTGGAAGCGGTAGCCGTTCAGCTGGGCATGGCTCTGATAGGAGATCTCATCGATGCTGGAATCTAGCGCACCGGTGGCGACCTCATGCAGCAGCGGCTTCCATATGTGGGTAGGGTTGCGGTCGATCAGCGTGATCTCCGCCTTGCCGCGTCGTCCCAGACGGCGGCCGAGGCGGGTGACCAGCTCCAGCCCGCCGGCGCCGCCGCCGACCACCAGGATTCGTCTTCCTTCCATGTAAGGCTCCGTTAATATGAATGTGTAATTGAGAAATGGGTGCTTCTACTGTACCGCCGGAATTTGAGAATCGTTGTACTTTTTTCTCTGCACTGAAGGGCTCCCAACATGAGCGACGCTTTCCAACTGCACCCGCCAGGTGGCACCGGCCTCGTGCTGCAGCGCTTTGCGCCCAGTGCAGCGCTGCGTGCCTACGTGCAGTGCTATTGGCAGGCGCAAAGGCAGGAGCAAGGGGGAAGCGAGCCGGCCGGCATCGAACTGATGCACCCGGATGGCGCCGCGGGCCTGCTGTTCAACTTCGGTGACGCGCTGGAGCGCGACGGCGAGCGGCTGCACGGCGCCTGCTGGGTCGATGGACCCAAGCGGCGCACGGCGCGACTGACGGTGGGGAGCCAGCTCGAGCTGCTGGGCGTACGCTTCCTGCCGGGCATGGCATTGCCGTTCCTGGGCGAATCCCTGGCGGTCTTGGCCGGTGGGGGGCTGACGCCGGGCGAGGCCCTGCGCCGGCTCGAACTCGAGGCGCTGCAAGAGCGGCTGCTCGAGACGCCCGATCCGGCGGGGCGCATTGCGCTGCTGGAGGGCTATCTACTCCAGCGGCTGCGGCGGTACGCCGCGCCACAGGTGCCGGCCCTGACGGCATCCCTCGACTGGCTCGAGCGTCACCAAGGCCAGGCCAGTGTCGCCACGCTGGTGGCTGAGCTGCCCTTCGGCCAGCGCCACCTGGAGCGGCTGTTTCAGCGCCATGTGGGGCTCTCACCCAAGCGCTATGCCCGGCTGCTGCGCGTCGCCCGCAGCCGCGAGCTGATCAAGCAGGGCGGGGCGAGGGCCTCGCTGACCGATACCGCCTTTGCCGCCGGCTACTTCGACCAGGCCCATTTCATCCACGACTTCAAGGCCGTGACCGGCCTGACGCCGGGAGGCTATCGCGACCATGTGCGGCGGCGTTATGGGTAATGCTTCGGTCAGCCTGATGTTTTGGCAGGCATATGCAGGGCCACGCCAGCCATGACCAGCGCGATGCCGGCGAGATCCTGTCGGGTCGGGATCTGAGCGAGCATGATCGCCGCAATAACGGTGGCTGTTGCTGGCAGGATGGCGAGATAGAGGGCAAAAGTCGCTCGCGGCAAACGAGACATGGCGAGTTGGTCGGAGACGTAGGGGATGACGGAGGAGCATATACCCACGGCGATACCCGCCAACACCAGCTCAATTACGCCGAAGGCTTTGGCTGCTTCGACAAGTCCGATTGGCACGAGAATGAAGAAAGCAATCGCCATGGCTGCTCCCAGACGTTCGACGCCGCCACTGGCGCCTTCCCTGGCCGCCTTGTGTCCAAGCACTAAATAGACAACGAAGAGAGCCCCATTCAGGGTGGCCCAGAACAGGCCCAAAGGATCGGAAGACCATCTCAAGTCGACCAGTAGCAAGACGCCCAATACTGCCAGGCTGAGTGCCAGCAGGTTGCGGCATGTGCGCAGGCCATAGAGGGAGACGGCGATGGTGCCGACGAACTCCATGGCTGCCACCAAGCTCATCGGTAGACGGTCGAGAGCGAGATAAAACGAAGTGTTCATTATCGCCAGGCAGGCGCCGAGCCCCAGTAGCAGCAACCTCGTCCGGGGATCGGCCTTTCGGATCGTTCGCCACGGCCGGGTGATGGGAGCGAAGAACAGGGCGGCCGTCGCGATCCGGAACCAGGCCACGCCGAGTACGCCGACGGCAGGGAAGAGCAGTACGGCGAAGGCGGGGCCAAGATAATGGAATACGGCGCTCACCCCGAACCAGACATGGGGTGGGACAACCTCGGCAACCCGATTGAGAGTGGCATTCGGCGGAGGCATGACAGCTCCTTTTTTCTTATTATGTGAAGAAAGGAAGCGGTAATGGCATGTGTTAAATAAGGACGTTTTCACCTGATAAATGGAAATTGGAAGGTAAAATCCATGAAACGCCTTCGATATGAAAATGGTGTGCCGGATGCAACGGATCGGCAGTTGCTGGAAGCGCTCGTTATCGATGCGCGCACCAGTATTGCAGAGCTGGCACGCCTCGTTGGTCTGTCGCCGCCCAGTGTTTCTGAGCGGATCAAACGCTTGGAGGAGGCGGGGGTGATCGAGGGCTATACCGCCAGGATCAGTCCGCGTGCATTGGGCTTGTCACTCGCAGCATGGTTGCGTATTCGACCGCTACCGGGACAGTTGCAACGGGTCGTTGATTTGCTGCAGGAACTGCCGGAGATCACGGAGTGCGACCGTATTACGGGCGACGATTGCTTTATTGCCCGTGCTCATCTCGAATCGGTCGAGCATTTGGAACGGTTGATCGATGAGATCATTCCCTATGCAACGACTAACACGGCAATCATCCAATCCTCCCCGGTTCCACGTCGCCTACCTCCATTGAATGGCGCTGAGGCGAGGGACGCTTTCGATAAGCGGCGCGCTCGCTGTCAGTGACGGTGTGTCGTGGCTATAAGCCGGGCGTGTTCCGGCCATAGTCATTGGTCATAGTCATCGGCCGTACAGTGGCGCTACGGCCAGCCCGAAGGAATTAGGCCGGACAGGGCGCAGCGCCGATGGACTTATCTTGCCGGTTCATACTCGTCGTGGCGTTTCACCCAGTCCATCAGGTTGTGATGAGGGCCCGTTTCGTTACGGCCCTTTGGCGTCATGTCGAGCAGCATGTAGGTACTGTCGACGAGTTCATCACCGCGCCCGTAGGTCGAATAGGTGTGGAAGATATCGCCGCTGGTGTCGCGGTAGAACACGCTGAGACCGCTCAGATCCTCGATGGAGACGTTGCTCGTGGCGTAGTTGTAGGTGACCTCGCCCTTGGCGATCTCTTCAGGCCGGAACGAGACATGGAAGTCGTAATTGAAGTCGCTGCCATATGAAGATACCCACTTTGCACGCCAGCCCATGCGCTGGCGGTAGGCCTCGATCTCGGCGAGTGGAGCACGAGAGACCCGTACCAGGCTCACATCGTGATGCTTGAGATGCACCAGCGTGCCTTCGATATGATCGGCAGCGAAGGAACAGCCGATGCAGCCCGCTTCCCAACCGGGGCCGAACATGAAGTGATGGACGATCAACTGGCTGCGCCCGTCGAACAGATCGGCGAGCGTCATGTGGCCACCGAGCGTATCGAAGACATATTCCTTCTCGATCTTCACCCACGGCAAGGCGCGACGTTTGGCGCTCAGGTCGTCGCGCAGGCGGGTGAGCTCCTTTTCCCTTGCCAACAGTTCCTTGCGGGCGGTTAGCCATTTTTCGCGGGATACGACGGGGTGGGACATTTCATCATGCACTGACATGAGGATTCCTCCTGTGCTGACGTTGCACGAGGTAGTCGTCCTGCGGGGGCTGGATTCGACAGGTGGGCAGTGTTGCACTTGTTGACATGATTGCTAAAAGCAACTAATTATTTGCTTTAGGCAATCAAAGAGAGAGTCTCCCATGAGCGCAGAGCAAGACCTAAACGAGCGGGCCGGGACCGTACGCAGCTTCAATCGTTTCTACACGCGGCAGATTGGGGTCTTGCACGAGCACCTTCTGGAGAGCCAGTTCTCGCTGACGGAAGTCCGCATCCTGTACGAGCTGGCGCACCGGCCGATGCTTACCAGCGCCGATATCTGCCGCGAGCTTGGTCTCAACGCCGGCTATGTGAGCCGGGTGCTGAAGGGCTTCGAAAAGCAGGGGCTCATTACCAAGACCCCCTCGCCCTCCGACAGACGGGCGGCGCAGCTACAGCTCACGGATCAGGGACTGGCGACATTCCGGCCGCTGGACGAGGCTTCGCAACGCGAGGTCGTCGGCATGCTGAAGCAGCTCACGGAGCCGGAGCAGCATCAGTTGATCGAAGCGATGAACCGGATCAGGCGGCTGCTCGGAGAAGCCGGCTCGAGTTATCTGCTGCGCGACCCACAGCCTGGCGACATGGGCTGGATCGTACACCGGCAGGCGGTGCTCTACGCGCAGGAGTACGGCTGGAACGAGGAGTACGAAGCGTTGATCGCGGAGATCGTAGCCAAGTACCTGCGCAATTTCGATCCGCGCTGGGAGCGGTGCTGGATCGCCGAAAAGGATGGGGTCGTCGTTGGGTCGGTGTTCGTCGTCCGGGAAGACGACGCGACCGCAAAGCTGCGGCTGCTCTACGTCGACCCCTCTGCCCGTGGGCATGGCATCGGCAGCCGCTTGGTGGATGAGTGCCTCAGGTTCGCCCGCCAGGTCGGCTACCGGAAGATGATGCTGTGGACCAACAGCGTACTGACCGATGCGCGCCGGCTCTATGAAAAAGCAGGATTCGAACTGGTGGAGGAGGAGCCCCATCACAGCTTCGGCAAGGATCTGGTAGGCCAGGTTTGGAGTCGTGAACTCCAGTCACAATAACAACGCAGAACGCGAGGTAAGTATGAGCGACACCCTTGAACTCTCCCAACGTGCCATTACGGCTACCGAGACGATCTTGCAGAAATACGGGGTGGATGGCGAGAAGGCCGGAGCCGGCTTCATAGCCGAGGTACTCGAAACTCTGGCAGCCAATGAGTTACTGACTTTCGGGTTTTCGGATCCGCTGCAGACCGGACCGCAGCCAGGTGACATGGAAAAGGCCTGTACGGTCATTCGTCTGCTCGCCGAGCGCTCAGGGACGCTGGCCACCATCTATATGGTGGCTGGCTTGCTCGGGCCGCTATGTCTTTCCTATGCCGGAACGGTTGCGCAAAAAAAGGCTTTGCTGCCGCGTGTTGCCGCAGGCGAGTTGCAGCTCGCTTTTGCTCTGACCGAGCCGGGAGCAGGGTCGGATGCGGCCGGCATCACGACTCAGGCCACACGATGGGACGATCACTATGTGGTGCGTGGAGAGAAAATCTATATCACCGGGGCGGCGACCGCCGACCTGATACTGACGGTTGCCCGAACCACCGAGGATGGCGCCAAATCCTACGGTATCCTGCTTGTGCCTGGGGGTGCGGAGGGTCTGAGCGTAGAGCCGTTGAGCAAGCTTTCGGGTAATGCCTATCCCTCGTGTCGGGTCATGTTTGAGGAAGTCCTCGTGTCGGAAAGCGGAGTGCTCGGCGGGGAGGCGGGGGTAAACTCGGCATGGCCTCAGCTACGCAAGACGGGAACTCTCGAGCGCTTGATCGTCGCTGCCATGGCATGCGGGTTTGCCGATGCGGTGACGAATCGTGCCCTGCAGTTCGTTCAGGAGCGCCATCAGTTCGGCCAACCGTTGCGCGATTTTCAGGCCATTCAACATACCGTCGTCGAGATGAGCACTCTCGCCACTGGTATGCGTCTCTTTCTTGAGGATGCCATTCGTCAGCACGCAGAGGGCCATGACGCAACGCAGGCCATCTCCATGGCCAAGTATTTCTGCTCCGATCAGCTGCAAAAGGTCGTCGCGATGGCGGCACGGGTCATGGGCGGGCGCGCCTATTTCGACTTCGAGCCCGTATCGCGACTTTATCGCGAAGCCCCGTTCTGCCTCTATGCGGGCGGTACCATCGAGGTTCAGAAAATGCTCATAGCCCGGTCCCTGGGCATCTAGCTTGGCTGCCCGGCGCGGGAATGCTTTGGCCCGGCACGGACGCGCTTTGGCGATGGCCGAATTCCGAACAGCAGGGCGTAGAGCACCGGTACCGCGACCAGGGTGAGCAGCGTGGCGAAGGCGAGCCCGCCCATGATCGTCGCCGCCATGCTGGCGAAGAAGGCGTCGCCGAGCAGGGGCAGCATGCCGAGGATGGTGGTGCCGGCAGCCAGTACCACCGGCCGCAGACGGCTGACGCTGGCTTCCACCACGGCTGGGCAGCCGGGCTTGCCCTCGCGGATCTGGGCGTCGATCTCGTCGAGCAGCACGATACCGTTCTTCATCAGCATGCCGGAGAGGCTGAGCAGCCCGAGCAGCGCCGTGAAGGTGAACGGCATGCCGCTGGCCAGCAGCCCGATCACCACGCCGCAGATCGACATGGGTACCACCAGCCACAGGATCAGCGGCTGGCGCCACTTGCCGAACAGCAGCACGCTGATCACCAGCATGGCGAGAAAACCCAACGGCAACTGGGCACGCAGCGAGGCCCGCGAGCGGCCGGAGGCCTCGTACTCGCCGCCCCACTCCAGGCGGTAACCGAGGGGCAGGGGAATCGCTTCGATGGGCGCGCGAATGCGTGAAAGGCCCTCGCTGGCGGTAACGCCACTCACCGTACTGGCCTGAACTGTCAGGGTGCGCATGCGGTCGCGGCGGCGGATGACACTCTCTTCACTGGTGGTGTCGAAACGCTCGATGAGCTGCCGTAGCGGGATAGGTACGTTGCCATTGGCGCTTTCCAGCTGCCTCTCATGCAGGCGCGTCACGTCCAGGCGCTCGTGCTCGGGTGGGCGCAGCACGATGGGAAGCAGGCGATCGTTTTCGCGATAGAGGGCAGCCTGAATACCGGTGGTGGCGAACTGTAGTGCGCGCATGGCCGTGTCGCGCTGAACTCCCGCCATGCGAGCGCGCTCCTCGTCGAATACCGGCTCGAGCACCAGTTCGCGCTGGCGCCAGTCGTCGACGATGTCCGTCACCAAGGGCTCGCGCTCCATGATTGCCTTGGCCTGGTCGCCCAGGTAGCGCAGCATGACCGGATCGGGCCCTGAGAAGCGTGCTTCGATACTGACGACGTTGGGCCCGAACATGAGGCGCTCGATCCTGGCCTGCGCATCGGGGTGATGCACGTCGAGCCGCTGCCGCAGCCGTGCTGCCAGCGGCTCTATCTGGTCGCGCTCGGCCGTGCGGATCATGAACAGACCGTAGCTGGAGCTGGGCCGTTCCGGTGTATAGGTGAGCACGAAGCGACTGGCGCCGCGCCCCACGAACTGCGTTACCGACAGCACTTCCGGCTGCGCGCGCAGAAAATCATCGAGACCCTGCATGTGACGGTCCGTCGCGCGAATGTCGGTGCCTTGGGGCAGTTGATAGTGCAGGAAGAAGATGGGCGTATTCGAGGCGGGGAAGAAGGCCTGCTTGACGAAACCGAAGGCGAAGATGCAGCCGGCGGTGAACAGAATCAGGCTCAGCAGCGTAAGCAGGCGCCAGCGCAGCACGCCCTCTAGCAGCCGGCGATAGCCTCTGTAGAGCCTGCCCGTGTAAGGCATCTTGGCTTCGTGCACCGTTTTCAGCAGATAGTGCCCCAGCAGGGGCGTGACGGTGATGGCCAGTACCCAGCTCAGCAGCAGCGAAACGGCGATCACCGCGAACAGGGAAAAGAGCAGGTCGCCAGTGGTGTCGGGCGAGAGGCCGATGCCGGCAAACGCCATGATGCCGATGACCGTGGCGCCAAGCAGTGGTACCTGCGTGCGTTTGGCGGCGGTGCTGGCGGCGTCGCGGGCATTGGCTCCCCGCTGCATGCCGATCAGCATGCCTTCGGTCACCACGATGGCGTTGTCGACCAGCATGCCCATGGCGATGATCATCGCGCCCAGCGAGATGCGCTCCATCTCGAGGCCAAGCACGCGCATGAACAGCAGTGTACCGAGTACCGTCAGCAGCAGGGTAGCGCCGACCACCAGGCCGGCCCGCCAGCCCATGAACAGACACAGCACGCCGATGACGATCGCCACGGCCAACGCCAGGCTGACGAGAAAGCTGCCGATGGCATCGTCGACCACCCGGTGCTGCTCGTAGATCGGATGGAGCTCGACGCCTAGCGGTATTCGCTCCTGTAGCTCGTGCAGCCGGGCCTCCACTGCCTGCCCAACCTCGACGATGTTGACGTCCGCCACCCCGGCGACGGCAAGCGTGAAGGCGGGCATCCCATTGAAGCGAATCAGATGATCGGGCAGCTCCGTTGCGCTGCGCCGGATCGTGGCGATATCGCCCAGGCTGATCTGCTCAGTAGTGCCGGGGCGACCGATGCGCAGCTCCTCCAGGTGAGCGGGGCTCGCCAACTGTTGGGAGAAGGCGATGCGCAGGCGGCGCTCATCCAGGGTGATGGCACCGCTCTCGACGATGGCGCTGGCGGCACGCAGGGTTTCGATCACCTGCTCCAGCGGTACGCCGAGACTGGCCAGGCGCTCGCTGTCGAGATCCACGTACAAGGCCTCGCTGCGCTCGCCGGCGGTAGTGACCTTGGCCACGCCGTTCACCGTCAGCAACTCTCGACGCAGGAACCTCGACAGGTCGCGAATTTCCGCATCGCTCAGTTCCGGCGCCGTGATTGCGTAGTAGATACCGTAGACGTCGCCGAAGTCGTCGTTGACCAGGGAAGGGCCGGCGCCCGGGGGCAGGCTGGCCTGGGCATCGCCGATCTTGCGGCGCAGTTCGTCCCAGAGCTGCGGCATGTTGCGGCTGGGATAGGCGCGCTTGATCTCGACCTCGACCTCGGAGATGCCAGGGCGTGAGCGCGAGCGAACGTAGTCGACGGCCGGCAGCTGCTGGATGGCCGATTCCAGCCTCTCGGTCACCTCCTGTTCGACCTGCTCGGCATTCGCTCCGGGGTAGGGTGTGGTGATGATGGCGGTCTTGAGGGTGAACGAGGGATCTTCCAGCCGGCCCAGGGTCAGCATTGCCCACAGGCCGCCCAACAGGCAGGCCAGAATGATCAGCCAGGTCTGGACGGGGCGGTCGATGGCGGTGCGGGCGATGTCCATGAACGTGTCCTAGTCGAGGCGCGCTTGGGGCCTGACCCGCATGCCGTTGCGCAGCAGGTGGGTGCCGGAAATGACGACCGGCTCGCCTTCCGCCAGGCCGTCGAGCACCGTCATACGGTCAGGCAATGCAGCGCCGAGGGTAACGGGGCGCGGCGTTACCGTTTGCGATTCGGGATCGAACCGCCAGACGCGCATCTCGCCGTCGTTGCCGGGGTCCAGCGCCGCAAGCGGCACCGTGACGCCGGATGGCTCGGAGTCGAGCCGAGTGACGACGAGATTCGCGGTCATGCCGGGCAACAGCTCGAGCGAGTCTGGACGAGGCAGGGCTACGCTGACCGGATAGCTTTGCCCTACCGGGTCGGCTTGGGGGCGGTGCTCCCGATAGCGGACCGGGAAGCGCCGTTCTGGAGCAGCCTCGAAGATGGCCTCCATTCGGTACGTATCGGGATGCTCGAGGATGGCGCTGAGCCGCTCGGGCACATGAAAGCGCAGGCGAAGCTCGCTCATGTCCTGCACCCGCAATATCGGCGTATTCGCGGCCACGGTGGCGAAAGGTTCGGCCAGCCTGCGGGTCACCAGGGCGTCGAAGGGGGCTTCGAGACGGGCATAGGCGAGCTGTCGGCGAGCCTGCTCGAGCGCCACGGTCTGGGTATGAAGTTCGGCCTCTGCCTGCTCGAAACTCGCCGTCGAGGCGGCGTTCTGGGTATGCAGCCGGCGCAGGCGCTCGTACTCCCGCCGGGCCTGCTCATGCCGCGTCTCCACCTGGCGCAGCGCCAGTTCGAAGTCGGTGGTATCAAGCATCGCCAAGGTTTCGCCGTGTGGTACGAAGGCACCTTCGCGTGGGCCCTGCTCGAGGAGTTGGCCGCCGACCTGGAAGGCCAAATCGACAGTGCTGGCGGCTTCAACACGGGCAACGAAGCGGTGGCTCGGCGCGGGGAGCGACATGGCGTTTTCCACCCGCACCGGGCGTATCACCTCCTCGCCGTCGGTGCTGGCGCCTCCCTCGGTGCAGGCGGTAAGGCCCAGCGCGAGCGACAGGAAGAGCAGCATCCGTGGCCATCTGGGCAGTGGGAGTGCGAATGGAAACGCCATTGGGAGCATTTTGTTAACGCCGTTAATAGGTTTGGCTTGAATGTATTGTTAACGCTGTTAATATGTCAAGCGACAAGTGACACGAAGCGAGAATTCGCGTGACGGAAAACGACAGTGCGCCGAAGCGTAGGCGGCGGAAGAAGGAGAAGCTGAGCGTGCGGCAGATCGCCGAGGCGGCGCTGTTACTGGTGAACCGGGATGGCCTGGATGGACTGACGATGCGAGCCTTGGCCGATGCCATGGACGTGCAGGCGCCGGTGATCTACCGCCACGTGGCCGACAAGCGGCAATTGCTCGATGAAATGGCCGATGCCATCGTGGCTGCCGTTCCGCTGGGCGGGCTCGATGACGAGGATGCCTATGTCAATCTGGCCGAGTTCGTCCGGCGCCTACGGCGTACCTTGCTGAGGTATCGTGACGGTGCGCGTATCGTGGGTGGCAGCTACTCCGCCAAGCACAGCACCTTGCGCGGCGCCGAAACGCTGATGGAGCTGCTGGTGAAAGCCGGGCTCGACCGCGACCGGGCGCTCTGGGCGATGACCACGCTGCTCTCTTTCATTCTCGGCGAAACGCTAGAGCAGCAGGGGCTGCCCGACGAACCCGGCGAGGCCACGGCGACTATTACCGCTTCCCTCGGCGAGGTGCTGGCAAGTCCTGACTTCCGCCATCTCGATACGGAACTGATGGCGCGACGCTTCTTCGATTTCGACGGTCGCTTCGAATTCGGCCTATCCCTGGTGTTGGCAGGAGTGCGTGAGCAGGCTGCCGGCACGGGGCGAGAGGAAATCGATCTGTCTTGACGCCTCGACCATCGAGGTATAGGTTTCCACCATGACCAAAGTGAAATCCGAAGCGGCCGCCGGTCGCCGGATCCCCGACTACAGCGACCCTTCGTACTGGCGCGGCACGATCAAGATGTCGCTGTCGAAGTTCTTCGTGCTCAGCGTGCTGCACCGCAAGCCGATGCACGGCTACGAGGTGGTACAGGCGGTGGAGAAGAGCACCAACGGCTGCTGCAGTCCCTCGGAGGGCACGGTCTATCCAGTGCTCAACGAGTTCGAGGCGGGGGGCTACCTCGCGTCCACGAATGAGGTGGTGCAGGGGCGCTCGCGCAAGGTCTACGCATTGACGGAGAAGGGGCGGGATGCCTTTCAGGTGGCGGTGGATGCCTGGCTGGAGGCCACGGACTGCATCGTCGAGAGCCGTCGCATGGCTGCGGGGGCAGTGAAACGGGAGGAGCGGGAAGCATGAGCGCGGCGCGTTTTTTCAGGTCCAGATACCTCGATGATCGAGGTAGTCTATGAGCTCGCGCAGCGGTGTGGTCGTCGCCCTGGGCGTCTCCCAGACGCTGGCCTGGGGCTCGACCTACTATCTTCCAGCCATCCTGGCCGTGCCCATGGCGCGAGACCTTGGCCTTGCCACGGGCACGGTATTCGCGGCGTTCTCCTCGGCATTGGTGGTGTCGGCCGTGCTGGGGCCGGCGGTGGGAAGGCGCATCGACCGTTTTGGCGGACGCGACGTGCTGGCGGCCTCGAGCCTGGTATTTGCCCTGGGCCTGGTGCTGCTGGGGTTGGCGGATGGGCCCGTGCTGCTATGGGCAGGTTGGCTGGTGATCGGCGTCGGCATGGGCATGGGACTGTACGAATCGGCTTTCTCGACTCTGGCCGGGCTCTACGGTAGCGAGGCGCGCGGCGCCATTACCGGTATCACGCTGTTGGCGGGCTTTGCCAGCACGGTGTGCTGGCCGATCACCGGCTGGCTCAACGCCGAGTTCGGCTGGCAGAGCGCCTGCTTCACCTGGGCGGCGGTACATCTGCTGCTGGGTTTGCCGCTCAACCGGCTGTTGATTCCATTCGGTATCCAGCCGCCCGCGCCTCACGCCGAGACGGCAGTTGCCGAGGCGAATTCGACCTGGCTACCCATGGCGCTGCTGGCCTTTGTCTTCGCCGTGACCTGGTTCGTCAGTACCGCCATGGCGGCGCACCTGCCGTGGCTGCTGCAGATCGCTGGCCTCTCGCCCGCCGCCGCCATTGCCGCCGCGGCGCTGGTCGGGCCGGCCCAGGTGGCGGCGCGACTGCTCGAGTTCTCGCTGCTGCAGCGCTTTCATCCCTTGCTCTCGGCCAAGCTGGCGGTGGTGGCGCATCCCATTGGCGCGCTCGGCGTGATGACGCTGGGGGCACCGCTGGCCACGCTGTTCGTGCTGCTGCACGGTGCCGGCAACGGCATTCTCACCATCGCCAAGGGCACGCTGCCGCTGGCCATTTTCGGCCCCCATGGCTATGGCCTGCGCCAGGGCGTGCTGATGGTGCCGGCACGCTTCGGCCAGGCGCTGGCGCCGCTGGCCTTCGCCCTGTTGATCGAGCGCTTCGGCACCCAGGCGCTGCTGTTCTCCTCGGCCCTGGGGCTTGCCGCCCTGGTGGCGCTGCTCGTCCTGCAAACCCACGCCCTGAAGGAGGCGACATGAGGCTTCGCACGCTCAACGACCCTGACTATCTACCGGCCCTCGACGAGCGCTTCGCTCTGCGGCAGCCCGGCCAGGGCTTGCCCGATCCGCTGGGCCATCCGCCACGCATCCTGCTGCTCTACGGCTCGCTGCGCGAACGCTCCTATTCGCGCCTGGCGGTGGAAGAGGCTGCGCGGCTGCTGCGCTATTTCGGCGCCGAGACGCGGATCTTCGACCCTTCCGATCTGCCGTTGCCGGACCAGATGCCGGGCGACGATCACCCGGCGGTGCGGGAGCTGCGCGAGCTGGCGCTGTGGTCCGAAGGGCAGGTGTGGTGCAGCCCCGAGCGCCACGGCCAGATCACCGGCGTGATGAAAACCCAGATCGACCATCTGCCGCTGAGCATGGGAGCGGTGCGGCCCACCCAGGGGCGCACCCTGGCGGTGATGCAGGTCAGCGGCGGCTCGCAGTCGTTCAATGCGGTGAACACGCTGCGCCTGCTGGGGCGCTGGATGCGCATGTTCACCATCCCCAACCAGTCCAGCGTGCCCAAGGCGTACCAGGAGTTCGACGAGGCCGGGCGCATGCGACCCTCGCCGCTCTACGACCGCATCGCCGACGTGATGGAGGAGCTGGTGCGCTTCACCGTGTTGTTACGGCCCCACGCCGAAACGCTGGTGGACCGCTACTCGGAGCGCCGTGAGGCGGCCGGTGCCAAGGCCGACCCGGTGACCGACAAGGCGGCGGTCAGTCAGGCCTCATAGCGGTGACATGCATAACGAGGCGCCAGGCGCCCCGGTGTTCGGTCGTCTGAGAGCTGTCGTCACGCCGGCTGCGTCATTCGCGACGTGGCGAACTCACGATGCAATTGCTCGACCAGCCGGTCGATGCGCGCCAGGGCGCTTTGGGTCGAGGCGGCCAGCGCCTCGCCGCCTTCCTCCTGATGCTCGATGGCGATGCTGTGAAAGCCGCCGATGCCGATGAACTGCAGGGCGGTGCGAGCGCCCGGCTCGAGATGGTTGAATGCCGCCATGCTGCGCCCTGGGTCGAAGTCGTAACCGCCGCGAGAGGAGAGCAGCACCGCATGCCGTTTTCGGTCGGCCAGCAGCGGCACGTAAGATTCCAGGGGCATGAAGGGGTGGGCACCGTACTGCATGTCGAAATCGATCGTACGACCCAGACGGACGATGTTGTCGATCCAGGCCTTGAACGCGGCCGGTGGGCCGAAGTTGTACATCGGTACGCCGAGCACCAGGATGTCGGCCCGTACGACCTCGTCCACCAGCGTATCGCTCTCGGCAAGGACCGCCCGCATCGGATCGGTCTGCTGCTCTGGTGATGTGAAAGCGGCTTCGATCCATTCGACGCTGGTCAGTTGCGGCGGGTTGGCGCCGATATCCCGATAGACGATCTCGGCATCCGGCTCCAGAGTGCGCCAGCGGGAAACGAAGTGGTGGGTTAGCCGGCGGGTGTGCGAGCCGTGGTCGTGGCTGCCGGCACGACCGGGGCGTGGGCTGGCATCGAGGTGAAGTAAACGCGTCATGGGTTTTCTCCGTCACTGGGTGTAGGATCTATTGAGTGAATTGTTCTCAGCCTTGCTTGTGGCTCGTTTCATATAAGCCTGAAGCTACGTAGGGCGACAAACGACGATTCTTTTTCGATTTCGGAAAATAAAACTCATCCATGATGCCGCGACGACTGCCTTCTCTCTCCGCCCTGCGCGCCTTTGAGGCGGCGGCGCGCCACCTCAGCGCCAAGCGTGCTGCCGAGGAGCTTTCGGTCACGCCGACGGCGATCAGCCATCAGATCCGCCAGCTCGAGGAGAGCCTGGGCGTGGCCCTGTTCGTGCGGCGGCCGCGGCAGCTGGTGCTGACGACTCAGGGCCAGGCGTTGCTCACCGTGCTGAGCGACTCCTTCGATGCCATCGCCGAGACGGTGACCAAGCTGCGCCGTCCGCCGACGCGGCAGGCGGTAACGCTCTCGACCACTCCGGCCGTGGCGGCACGCTGGCTGCTGCCCTGGGTCTGCCTGCTGCGCGATGCCCACCCGCAGATCGACCTGAGCATTCAGGTCTCACACAAAGCGGTCGCCCTGGATGGCGTCGTCGCCGACATGGCGATTCGCTACGGTGAGGGCCCCTGGCCCGGGCTGGTCGCGGAGAAGCTGTTCGACAATGTCTTCGTGCCCGTCTGCAGCCCCGTGCTGAAGCTGCGTGAACCGGCCGAACTGGTGCGCCATACGCTGCTGCACTTCTCTTCGCCCGCGCCGTTGGACTGGGTGGCCTGGCAGCGCCAGGTCCAGGTACCGGGGCTCGACGTCAGCGCCGGACTGATGTTCTCCGACGAGACCCATGGCATCGCCGCTGCCCTGGACGGCCAGGGCATAGCCCTGATGAGCCGGTATCTGATCGAGGCGGAGCTGCGTCAGGGGCGCCTGGTTCAACCATTCGGCCCCGAGGTGAAGGCCGCTCCCTTTCAGCTCGTCTACCCGCCCGAGCGGCTCGAGGAGCCGGCCATCGCCGCCGTGCGCGAGTGGATCGTCGGGCTGCTGGATCCCCAAGCCAGAGAGAGCGGCTGCCGTGCGATAGTCGAGCGCCAGTCATGACGTCAGTCGTGTCAGCTTGTCGGGATTGCGCACGATGAAGATATCCGTGGCCTGGCCTGAGCGGTCGTAGCCGAAGGTCACCGTCGCGACGACGCTTCCCTCTCGGTACATCATGAAGCCGGGACCGCCGTTGATGTCGGCCACGCGCCACAGATAGCCGGCCCAGTATTGGCTCAGGCGGCTGGCCAGGAAGTCGAGTACGGCCGACTTGCCGTGTAGCGGTTCGAGCAGGGTGGGCACCTTGCCGCCGCCGTCGGCACTGAGGCGAACCTCGGCCGAGAGCAGGTTGGCGAGCCGTGCCGTGGCGCCCTCGGTGATGGCGAGCCTGAACGCTTCCAGCAGCGCCTGCTGGCGTTCCTGCGGTGGCGCATGGCGCTGTTCGGCTGCCTGCAGATTGGCTCGCGCTCGGGAAACCAACTTGCGGCAGGCCGGCTCCTTGAGCTCGAGCATGGCGGCGATCTCGGCGTAGGACGTGTCGAAGATCTCATGCAGCAGGTAGGCGGCCCGCTCCTTGGGCGAGAGGCGTTCCAGCAGCAGCAGGAAGGCGGTGGAGAGCGAGTCGGCCAGCTGCATGCTGCGTTCCGCATCGGATACGGCAGCGGTCGGGATGGGCTCGGGCAGCCAGGCGCCGACGTAGTCGACCCTGGCCCGGTGGGCATTGCCCAACAGATCGAGGCAGCGTCGCGTGCAGGCGGTGGTCAGCCAGGCGTGGGGCGTATCGATGGCCTCACGATCCGCTGCCTGCCATTTGAGAAAGGTGTCTTGCACCGCATCCTCGGCGTCGGCGCGCGAGCCGAGGATGCGATAGGCCAGCCCCAGCAGCATGGGGCGGGCCTCTTCGAAGCGCAGAAAATCGGCAGAAGGCATCAGGCTGTCTCGGCTATCGGCGCTGAGCTGTCCTTGGCCCAGGCCACCGTGGCGGCGTGGATCACGGGCGGATGGGCCAGCAGGGGCGACACTGCTGCCATATAGGCATCGTAGGCCGGCCCCTGCATGAAAGCCTGTGGATCCGCGCCGACGGCATAGCGCTGGAAGACGCGAATGGTGTCGGGATCGCTGTCATCGTAACAGTAGTAATAGGCGTCGTGGACCTGGCGCGCCTGGATGCTGGGCGCCAGGTGGGTTTCCCAGGCGCGGCGTACCTCGTCGCGCTTGCCGGGCAGTGCTCTGTGGGTGATGAACAGAGTGCTCTGGCTCATGTGTGGCTCCTGAATCGCTTAGGTAGAGAGGCGAAGGCCGAGTGGCCGTCACTGTCATGACGATTCAGGTGGGCGTAATGTGACATGCGCCTGCTCGCCTCTTGTTCGACTCAAGAGCGGAGCCAAACAGTCACTGCTCTTCTCGCTCCGGATGGAGCGGCATCAGCCGGCCACGTTCACGATAGAGCCCGATGTCGCGCAGCATACGGGCGTCGCACTCTTTCAATGCGACATGCTGGCGATGGTTGGTAGAGCGGTAGCGGCCTTGCTTGAACCACGTCGCGATATTGCGCAGATTCATGTTGCCTCCCCAGAGAAGTGGCGTTGCTTTGCCACTTTCCCGCTCCGCTCCAGAAAGCACACTCCGTTTATTGCCTTCGAAAGCGTTCATTGGCGAGGAGATCAGGTCAGACGAGTGCCTGTGCATCGAGAGGGGCGCCGCCCGGCGGCCAAGGTGCGGGCCTTCATCGATCTGCTGGCCGGGCGGCTGAGAGAGGAAGCCGTGCTGCGCTAGGCGGCGGCCTGCTCCTCCTTGTCGTAGTTGATCATCCAGGCGACGCCGAATTTGTCCACCAGCATGCCGAAGCGATGTGCCCAGAAGGTCTCATCGAGAGGCATCTGCACAGTGCCGTTGTCGGCCAGCGCATTGAAGAGCTTTTCGGCCTGCTCAACGGAGTCGACTCCTACCGCAATGCTGACGCCCTTGATGCCTTCATAGGGTGCAGGGCTGCAGGGGGAGTTGTCGGATGCCATCAGCAGTTGATCGCCGATGCGCAGTCGTGCGTGCATGACAAGATTGCTGGCTTCCTCAGGTATCTCCATGCCTTCGCTGGCGGGCATTTCGGCGTAGGTAGCCAGAGCCTCGAGCTTGGCGTCGAAGCAGCGCTGGTAGAATTCGAAGGCTTCGCGGCAATTGCCGTCGAAGATCAGGTAAGTGGAAAGCTGCATGGTGAATCTCCAGGGGTTGTTGTTGGTACCGCTTCCCTACATCGATTCAACATAGTCGCTTTCGACATGCCCCTTTATTTTTTAACGGCCAGTTGGCATGGCCAGACGCTGGAGGCGGGCGGCCTGCTGGGCAAGGGCGTCGCAAAGCGCCGGTGGATCGAGGATCTCGAAGTCGTAGGGCTGATGGGCGAGCTGGCGAGCGAACCAGCTCAGGCTGTCGGTGCGGGCATGCAGCAGCACGGCGCTGCCGTCGGGAGTGAATACGCCGATATGGCGCCCCAGCTCTTCGACGGCATGGGCGAGATCGGTGTGCAGGCGCACGCTGACGGCGGTGGCGCGGGGCAGGTTGGCGATGCTGCGGGCCAGATGTGCGGCCGGGTCGAAGTCGGCCGGCCTGTCGAAACTGGCCTCGAGCGGGGTGGCCTCAATGATGCGGTCGAGGCGAAAGCTGCGCAGGTCGCGGCGCAAGTGGCACCAGCCACTGACGTACCAGCGTCCGCCGCGGAAGACCAAGCCATAGGGGTTGAGCACGCGCTGGGTGTGCTGCTCCCGGTCGTCGCGGTAGTTGAGCCGCACGCGCTGGCGGGCCTGGGTGGCGGTGGCGAACAAGAGCAGCAGGCGCTCGTCGCCCGGTGCCCTGGCCGAGGGCAACTCCAGCCGGGCGCTCTCGCTCAGCGCCTGTGCTTGCTGTTTAAGCCTGGCGGGCATGACCCGTTCCAGCTTGGCCCGCGCGGTGTCCAGCGCCGGGGCCGTTTCGGCAATGCCCAGCCCTTGAGCGGCGAGCAGCCCCAGCGAGACGGCCAGCGCCTCTTCGCTGGTCAGCATCAGCGGTGGCAGCTTGAAGCCAGGCATCAGGCGGTAGCCGCCGTGCCGTCCCCGCTCGGTGGTGACGGGAATACCGAGCTCTTCCAGCGCCTGGATGTACCGCCTAAGCGTACGGCGGTCGACGCCCAGCCGTTCGGCCAGCTCCCGGCCGCTCATGTGACGGTGGGCCTGCAGCAACTCGAGCAGTGTCAGCACGCGAACGGTGGGATTGGCCACGCTGAATTTCCTTGTCGTAAATAGGGCGTGATGTGTCCTATTTAGCCATTACCTTGCTGACAAGGCCAGGCGCAGAGGGCGCTGGCTTTTCCAACTCAGCAAGGAGCAAGACAATGGAACCCGTTCTCTTCTATGGCGTACCGCAAGGCTGTTCGTTCGGCTCTATCGTGGCGCTCGAGTGGCTGGGCAAGCCCTATCGCCTGTGCCGCATGGAAATGATGGAGCAGCCGTGGGATGCACGCTTTGCCAAGGTCAATCCGCGCTTCAAAACCCCGGCGCTGCTCACCGAAGACGATGAAACGCTGAGCGAAAGCCTGGCCATTCTGCTGCATGTGGCATCGCGCAACCCCGAGCACCCGCTTGGCGTTCGCCACGGCAGCGTGGAAGCCGATCGGCTGAACCAGATGCTGTCCTATCTGGTCTCAGATTTCTTCGCCGCCTTCAATCCGCTGTGGGTGCTGTATGATGGTGCCGCTGGCATCGGTCCGCTGGCTGACAAAGGCGTCGACGCCAGACATCAGGAACTGCTGCTGACGGTCGCCTGCACCGACATCGCCGAGCAGTGCGCCTACCTTGATGGCTTGCTCGCCGACCGGCAATGGCTGCTGGGCGAGCGCAGCGTCGCCGATGCCTACCTTACCGGCGTCGGCCGCTGGGTGGCGTACCACAACCGCAACTACGGTCTGTTTGAGCTGGAAGGTGCGTACCAGAATTTGGCGGGCTACCTGCGCCGGCTGGCCGACGATCCGGCGGTGCAGTTCGCCCGCGCCATCGAGCGCGGCGAGCAGCCGACGGGAAAGGGGCACTTCCAGGGCCATGTGAGCCTGCGTGAATTGGAGTCGCGACTGGCTGCCTAGGCAAGCACAAGCTGAGAAAGCCAAGCGCCGCCGGGCACGCTAAGATCAGGCGAAGCCCCGGCGGCGCTCGACTCGATGGAGGAGCGATATGTACCTATCGGCGCAGGATATCGAAGCTCTTGAGGGCATAAGGAAGGTGCACTTCCTCAATGCTCAGGCCGTGCGCATCAACAAGTCGCTGGGGGATGCCGTGGGCATGACTCGGCTCGGGATACACCACATCAGCGTGCCGCCTGGGCATTTCTCGACCGAATACCATTTGCACCATTACGAGGAGGAAGCCATCTACGTTCTCTCGGGGCGTGGGGTGGCCACCATCGGCGAGCGCAAGCAGCCGATCGGCCCCGGCGACTTCATCGGCTGTCCAACCAACGGCGTGGCCCATGAGATGTACAACGACGGCGACGAACCGCTGGTATGCCTGGTGATAGGCCAGCGGCTGGCGCAGGACGTCTCCGACTACCCGCGTCTGGGCAAGCGGCTGTATCGCAACAGCGGCGAATGGAACCTGGTCGATCACGATACCATCGAGCATGTGCCTCGGTAGCTCGTGACCAGCTGTATTCCAAGCGCCCCCGGTAAGTAAGGACTTACCGGGGCGGGTTCGGCTCGTCTGGGCCAAGATTGATCTTCACGCGATTCGTGCTATGTTCGTCAGGTCTGGCAACCGCAACGAGACTGCTTTGACATGACCTTGCCGATACGCACTTCGTTCTCCACGCCGATGGCCGTCCTGGCCATGGCGTCGGTGCGTGCGGCATCTCCACCCCCCGTTTCACCTGTCGCTCCGCCATTCGGCGTTTCGCCGCCAGCGGGGCTCGGCATGGCCGGCGTTTCTCCGCCGCCCATGCGCGCTCTGGGCTGACTCCCAGCCCACCAAGCTGCCTCAGCTTTTGTCGTTCGGTATCGCTTGCTCGATGCCGGCTGAGGCCTGTGCGTTTCTAGACAGGTGATTTCATCATGACGAATCCTTCCGTTGCCTGGGCCGCCCATGCGTCCACGGCGCTCTTCGTGCTGCTGTGGGGCAGTGGCGCCATCTTCACCAAGTGGGGGCTGGAACATGCCCCGGCCTTTGCCTTCCTGCTGCTGCGCTTTTCTCTGGCGCTGCTGTGTCTCGTGCTCATCGGGGTATATCGACGGCGCTGGCTGCCTCAGGCGGGGTCGCGTATCTACGTCGTTGCCACGGGATTGCTGATGGTCGGGGCCTACTCGATCTGCTATTTCCTGGCCATGGCGCAGGGCATCACGCCCGGTGTGCTGGCCACCGTGCTGGGCATACAGCCGATTCTCACCCTGATGCTGCTGGAGCGTCGCTTCGCCCCGGCAAGAATGGCGGGGCTCTGCGTGGCGCTGTTGGGACTGGTGCTGGTGGTCTATCAGAGTGTGGTGCTGGTGCGCTTTTCCCTGGCGGGCGTGGGCTTCGCTCTGGGGGCGCTGGGCTGCATGACGGTGGGCGCCATCATGCAGAAGCGCATCCGACAAGCGCCCGGCGAGGTGTTGCCGCTACAGTACCTGGCCAGCCTGGTGCTGTGCCTGCCCTTCGCTGCGGTCCAGCCGGTGGCGTTTGCGCCTGCCTGGGAATTCCTGATACCGCTGCTGTGGCTGGCACTGGTCATCTCGGTGGTAGCGCAGCTGCTGCTCTATCGGCTGATCCAGGCCGGCAATCTGGTCAACGTCACCAGCCTGTTCTATCTGGTGCCGGCGGTCACCGCCCTGATGGATTACCTGTTCCTGGGCAACGCCCTGCCCATGCTCAGCCTGGTGGGCATGGCACTCATCCTGCTGGGGCTGGCACTGGTGTTCCGCCAGCCGGTAGCGACGTCGCAGCGATAGGGTAGGCCAGGCCGCGGGCGCTCATGGAGTGTCATGGCGCTCGCGACTGTCGGCGGGCGCCTGGTCGCGTTCGTGCATGCCGTAGTCGCGCATCACCGTGGCCACGCGCAGGCGATAGTCGTCGAAGACCACTTCGCGGCCTTGAGCCTGGGCCGCACGGTGGCGCTCGAGCTGGCGCCACTGGGCAACGGCCTGCTCATCGCGCCAGAAGGAGAGCGAGAGGATCTTGCCCGGCTGGGTGAGGCTCTCGAAGCGTTCGATGGAGATGAATCCGTCGATCTCGTCGAGCAGCGGCCTCAGGCTGGCGGCGATGTCGAGATAGTGGTCGCGGCGGCCGGACTTGGGAATGACTTCGAAGATTACTGCGATCATTGGGAATCTCCTGTATCTGCGATTGAGCGACTGACTGCTCTGCGCAAGATGTCCAAGGGGTGAAGTCAGATTGTGTCCCGTTGGCCTATGCTTGTCAGACATAAACAGTTAGGTGGAGAGCTAACGATGGTTGAGCCGGACCTGTCACGTCTTGCCCGCACCATTGGCGACCCGACCCGGATGGGCATGTTGGCGCTGCTGATGGAGGGGCGAGCATTGACCGCCAAGGAGCTTGCCTACGGCTGTGGCGTGCAGCCGGGCACGGCGACGGAGCATCTCAAGCGGCTCCAGCGCGATAGCCTGATCGAGTCGACGGCTCAAGGGCGGCACAAGTACTACCGCTTGGCGTCGGTGGAGGTGGTGCATGCCGTCGAGGCGCTGATGGTGGTGGCCAAACCGATGAAAGTGGTGTCGCCGTGCAGGCGACCGGCCGGCGCTCTGGGGGCTGCGCGATTCTGCTACGACCACCTGGCTGGGGAGTTGGGCACACGGCTGACGGCAGTACTGCTCGAAAGGGAGTACTTGGTCAAAAATGGCGAGGCCATGGACGTGACGGAGCGAGGCAAGACCTGGTTTGCCGACTTCGGCATCAATGTCGCTACTCTGCGCAAGCGCCGTCGACGTTTTGCCTACCCCTGCCTCGACTGGAGCGAACGGCGTGATCATCTCGGTGGTGCGTTGGGGGCCGCCATGGCCGAGCGCATGCTGGAACTCGGCTGGATCGACAGGCAGAAGCACTCGCGGGTGGTGAGCATCAGCGAGCTGGGGCATCAGGCGCTGGCGAGTGAGTTCGGGTTCGTGATCGATGCGTCGACGACTGATCAAGCGGTCGCGATCTCGTCGTAGCCGCGATTCAGGAACTGCACGAAGCAGAAGCCGTGGCCGAAAGGGTCGGCCATCAGCGCCAGCTTGCCCCAGCGATCGGTGACGATGGGTTGCTCCTGGGTGGCGCCGGCGGCGATGGCGCGCTCCACTGCGGCGTCGATGTCATTCACTACCACGTCCAGATGCACCGGTGTCCAGTGGCGCGTGTAGTGGCGCTGCGCGCCGGGTACGGGCTCTCCTGCAGCATAGGCCGCTGAGCCGCTGTCCTTGACCAGCAGGTAGATCGGCGCCGGGCCGCCGATCATCTCCACGCCGTCATCGCCGAAGCGGCGGCCGACCTCGAGGCCGAAGGCGTGGACGTAGAAGTCGATGCCGCGTTCCAGATCGTCTACGTCCAGATTGATGAGAAAATCCATGCTGCCTCCTGCCAATGAGTCAGGCCAACCCGGCCAAGTGCGAAAAGATAGGCCCTCCCCAGTAAGTAAGTGCTTGCCGGGGGTGGTGTCGTCTGGGAAGGGTAGCAGGCCGATGCGGTTAAAAAGGTCAATTTTTTTCAATACCCAACGCGGCTGTTCTTGCAGGCTTCAGAACCAATAAGGAGCCGCCATTATGTCTATGAAAACCGTCATCATCCTTTCTGACAGCTTGTCTGCTGGCCTTGCATCCAACTTTGCTGCCGTCCTTGGCATGAGCCTTGGGAAGCAGGTGCCCGACTTGGTGGGAAGCGATACAACCTCCGCCGATGGCATCCTGCTCAAAGGCATTACCACAGTGCCCCTACCTATTCTCTGCGCTCCTGAGAGTGATCTGCCCGCTCTCTTTGATGCTGCAGAGGAATTACCGATTCGTTTTGCCTATATGCGCGCTGCATTCGAGGCGAATGACTATGCGGACTACATGTTGCGCATCACTTCAACTTCATTCGGTGAGCAAGTGCCCCAGGGAATCCTGTTGGCCGGGCCGAGGAAGGCGGTGGCTCGTATATGCGGTCAATTACCCTTGCTGCGTTAAGCGCCCTATTGGTGGAAGGGGCTAGCGCACAAGTGGGGCTGATTAGGTAGCGGTGCCGTAGGGCGGCATCGCTACCACTCCGCTTCTTGCCGTCAAAAGATGAGCGGCCCGGTGATGCTATGCTGCGTTTGTCAGCGCATGAGCAGTTCACTTTGAAAGCAAGAGACGGAGTGTGCCAGGCGGGGATCGGGCTCATCCTGAACTCTCGGAGAACGCCGAAGCCACAGCGGGGGCCCGCCATGATCGACACAACCAGCGACTCACTTACCGCCTTCGATTCCGATGAGGCGAAATGGGCGGCAGTATCGAATCGTGATGCGAACGCCGATGACGCCTTCGTCTACGCGGTACGCACCACGGGCATCTATTGCCGCCCGACCTGTCCATCGCGCCGGCCACGCCGCGAGAACGCGGAGTTCCATGCCGACGCGGCGGCGGCCGAGCGGGCCGGCTATCGGCCGTGCCGGCGCTGTCATCCTCAAGAGGGCTCGCTGGCGCAGCGCAACGCCGAGCGCATTGCCCGCAGCTGCCGGCTCATCGAAGCTGCTGATGACCTGCCTTCTCTCGATGAGCTGGCTCAAGCCGCGGGGCTGAGCCGCTTCCATTTCCACCGGGTGTTCAAGTCGGTCACCGGGCTCACGCCCAAGGCCTACGCCGTCGCCTGTCGTGCGAATCGGGTGCGCCAGACCATGACGCAGCGTGAGACGGTCACCGAGGCGATGTACGAGGCGGGGTTCAACTCCAGCGGGCGCTTCTATGCCGGCGCCGACCGCATGCTCGGCATGACACCGAAGCGTTACCGGGCGGGCGGCCAAGGCGCCGAGATCCGCTTCGCACTGGCCGAGTGCAGCCTGGGAGCGCTGCTGGTAGCGGCAAGCGACAAGGGCATTTGCGCTATCTCCTTGGGAGACGACCCTGAAGCTCTGCTGCGCGAGCTGGAAGACCGCTTTCCTACGGCCAGCCTGACCCCCGGCGATACTGCCTTCGATGAATGGGTGGCCACGGTGGCCGGCTTCGTCGAGGCGCCCAAGGGGTCGCTGGCTCTCCCGCTGGACGTTCGCGGCACTGCCTTTCAGCGGCGTGTCTGGCATGCGCTGACCGAGATTCCCATCGGGACTACGCTAAGCTATGCCGAGCTGGCGACTCGTATCGGTTCGCCCAGGGCGGTGCGCGCCGTGGCACGGGCCTGTGCGACCAACACCTTGGCGTTGGCGGTGCCCTGCCACCGGGTGGTACGTAGCGACGGCGCGCTTTCCGGATACCGCTGGGGGGTGGAGAGAAAGCGCACGCTGCTCGAGCGTGAGGCGGCACTGGCGGGTGCCGCAAGACGGGAGAAGGAATATGAGTGAAAAAGTGGCGGCAGCCCTGTCGGTGCGCCAGGCAACCGCAGCGGATGCCTCTCCCATGGGGGCGATACTCAACCCCATCATTGCCGCGGGCGGAACCACGGCCATCGAGCGGCACTTGAACGATGCCGAGATCGCTGAGTGGTTCATTACCGGTGAGCACTGCCTGGCTTGTAGCGTGGCCGAGGATGACACGGGCCGGATGCTGGGGTTCCAGGCCCTGGTGCACCAGGCGGAGCTGCCCGAGCACTGGGCCGATATTGCCACCTTCGCCTGTTCGCCGCCGAGGCCTTCGGGGGTGGGTGTCGCGCTGTTCGAGGCGACGCTTCAGCAGGCGGCAGATGCCGGCATTCGCTGCATCAACGCCACGATACGGGCAGACAACGTCAACGGACTGGCCTACTACACGCGGCTCGGCTTCGAGACCTACGATGTCTCGCCAGGCGTGCCGCTGAAGAACGGCACGCCGGTGGATCGTCTGCACAAGCGCTTCCTGCTCCAGCCCTGACTCAGCGCGCAGTTTCGTCCATGGGCGGCTCTTCCAGCGCCTCGGTGATACCCGCCTGGGGCGTGCGTTCCAGATAGGTGGAGAGCACCACGTAGCTGCGTGTGGCCTTGATGCCCGGCATGGCGTAGAGCCGCGCGAGCAGGCCCTCCAGTGCCCGGCTGCTGGCGCAGCGCACCTTGAGCAGGGTGCAGGTATCGCCGGCCACCGAGTGGATCTCTTCCAGCTCGGGCAGTTCGGATAGTGCCCGGAAGGTGCGGCTCTTGCTGCCCCCGGTGGTATCGACATGCACGAAGGCCAGGAAAGGCTTGCCGGTAGCGGGGCCGTCCAGCACCGCTACCGTACCGCGAATGCGCCCCGTGGCGCGCAGCCGCTTGACTCGTTCGTGCACGGCCGGCGCCGACAGCCCGACACGGCTGCCAAGCTCGGCATAGCTGAGCCCGGCGTCCACCGCCAGCTCGCCTAATATTTTTCGGTCGAAGGTGTCCAGAGGGCGGGCTTCCGGGCCCTTGTCCTGAACGTTTTCTGTTTTTTCAGAATTCGGCATTTTCGTGATTGCTCCGAACGTGATTCTTTTCTTCAATGATAATCTCGAATCGCATTTGGAGCGAACCGTGATCTATCGTCGCGTTCTCCTGCTGACCGCTGCCATTGCCGTGATCGGTGCCAACTCGCTGGCGCTGAGCCCTATCGCCGCCACGGTGGCGGCGTCGTTTCCGGGCCGTAGCGCCGCCGATGTGGTGACGGCCGCGGCGCTCTATGGCCTGGCCACGGCGTGCAGTGCGCTGCTGCTGGCTTCGCTGAGCGATCGCATCGGCGCCGAGCGTGCCTTGACGCGGGCGCTGCTGGTGCTGTCGGCTTCCCTGGGTGCCGCTGCGCTTTCTCCGGCGCTGTGGACGCTGATCGTCGCCCAGGCGCTGGCCGGCCTGGCGGCGGGCGTGGCGCTGCCGGCGATCTATACCCTGACCGCGCAGGTGGCCGAGAAGGGGCGCGAGAGCCAGACGCTGAGCTTCGTGCTGACGGGATGGACGCTGAGTCTGCTGGTCGGGGTCGGCCTGGCGGCGCTGTTGGCCGATCTGCTGCACTGGCGTGCCGTCTTCTCCCTCCTGGCGCTGGCCGCCGTGGGGTTGACGCTGGGGATCTCGCGTTGTCACGACTGGGGCATGAGAACGGTCGGTGAGGCGCCGAGCTCCACCCTCAAGGCGTTGCGCATTCCCGGCATTCATTCGCTACTGCTGAACGTCGCGGCCTACATGACGGCGTTCTACGGCTTGTACACCTACCTCGGCCCGCACCTGGGTGAGGTGCTGCAGCTTCCCACGTCCTTCGCCGGGCTCGCCATTGCCGTCTATGGCTTGGGCTTCGGCGCCGCCGCACCGTTGGGGCGGTTGGTCGACCGCTACGGTGCGAACGCCGCCGCCGGTACCACCTTTGCCGGCCTGATGCTGGTCTACCTTGGGTTGATGGCGGCCGCCGCTCTTCCGCTGGTGATGCTGGCGCTCTGTCTAGCCTGGGGCGTGGCCAATCATCTCGGCTTGAACCTGCTCATGCGTCAGCTTGCCGAGATCGACCCGGTGCAGCGGGGGGCCATCATGGGGCTGTATAGCGCCATCACCTATCTGTGCGTATTCGTCGGCGCGCTGCTCTATCGGCCGATCTTCACCCACTTCGGCTTTGCCGCCTGCGCCTGGGCCTCGGCGATGCTGGTGCTGCCGGCCCTGGGCTGGGCGCTGGGCCAGTGGCGCAGAAAGCAGGCTGAACTACGCTGCCATTCGGAGCATGATAAGTCGGCAAAGGAGGTATAACGGCATGATCGCCTACACCATGGTCGGAACCCGGGACCTGGAGAAAGCGCTGACATTCTACGATCCACTATTCGCTGAAATGGGCTGGGACGTCTGCTGGAAAGATGAGGCCTGCGTCTCCTACGGCAAAGAGAGCGACCTCGACTTCCCCAGGTTTTTCGTCGGCTATCCCTTCGATGGCCAGGCAGCCGGTGTGGGAAACGGCACCATGACGGCTTTCCAATTCGCCGCCCCGGAGCAGGTCGACAGGCTGTATGAAATTGCCATCCGCAACGGAGGCAGTGACGAAGGCGCTCCGGGCTACCGGCCTCAATACGGCGAAGGCTTCTATGCGGCCTATGTTCGCGACCGCGATGGTAATAAATTGGCCTTCGTCGTCTATCCCAGAGAGGCCGATGAAGGGAAATAAACCACCATCCTGAGGTGCCGGTGCTCGTCCACCAGCAGCGTGGTGTGCTGGTACTCCTTACGGTTCGAGTCGGCGTCGATGAGCGTGCCGATGCCGTAGCGATAGGCTTCGTGGTTGGGTTGCTCCCACCAGCGGCGAAAGTCCGGCGACAGTTTGGCGAGCGCTTCGATCAGCTCCTGCATGGCCGGGTCCTCTGGGGCGGCGGCCAGGTCGCAGCGGAACTGGGCCAGCAGACGGGCGGCGTCCTGGCGCCAGTCGGGGAGGCGCCTGCGCAGCGCCGGGTCGGCGAACAGCAGGCGCATCATGTTGCGCTCGCCGGGCTCCCTGTCGCTGAAGCCGAGCAGGGCATCGGCCGCGGCGTTCCAGGCGATGACGTCCCAGCGCAGGTTCATCACGTAGGCGGGCCTGGGCATGTCGTCCATCAGCCTCTGTACCAGGGGCGGAATTTCCTGCCACTGGTAGGCTTCCACCGGCGGCGGGCGGCGGTGGGCAAGCAGGAACAGGTGGCAGCATTCGGCGTCGTCGAGCTTGAGCGCCTTGGAGACTTTCAGCACGAAGCTCTCCGAGACGTTGATATCGCGCCCCTGCTCGAACCAGGTGTACCAGGTCAGTCCTACCCCGGCGAGGGTGGCCACCTCCTCGCGTCGCAGCCCGGGCGTGCGCCTTCGCCCGGTGGAAGGCAGACCGACGTCGGCCGGCGTCAGCTTGCTGCGATGATGGATCAGAAACTCGGTGAGTTCGCTGCGGGTTCTGTCGAGGCTGCGTCCGGCCATGGCAGTGCTCCAGGCAGTTACCTGTAGTAATAGGATAACTAGCTATATTGTAACCCTATCAGTATGGGACAAGACTACCATGCCAACCCTATGGAAAGGAGGCATGGCATGGTTTCCCTCGATGAAGTGTCCGGCTCGCGCATCTCCCGGCAGCGGGCAGGCATCAAGGAGTGGGCGGGCCTGGCGGTGTTGGCGCTGCCCACCGTGCTGCTCGGTCTCGACGTCACCATTCTCTATCTGGCCTTGCCCGCCCTGGCGGCGGATCTGCAGCCGAGCAGCACCCAGGCGCTGTGGATCATGGATGCCTACGGCTTCATGATTGCGGGCTTTTTGATCACCATGGGTACCTTGGGCGACCGTATCGGCCGTCGCCGGCTGCTGATGATCGGTGCCGTGGCCTTCGGCATCACGTCGGTGATCGCCGCCTATTCCACCAGTGCTGCCATGCTGATCGCCGCCCGCGCAGTACTTGGCGTGGCCGGCGCAACACTGATGCCCTCGACCCTGGCACTGATCAGCAACATGTTCGGCGACGTGCGCCAGCGCGCCCTGGCCATAGGCGTGTGGGCCACCATGTTCGCCTTGGGCATGGCACTGGGGCCGGTAGTCGGTGGGGTGTTGCTGGAGCGCTTCTGGTGGGGAGCGGCCTTTCTGGTGGCGGTGCCGGTGGTGATCGTGCTGCTGGTCGCGGCCCCGCTGTTGCTGCCGGAGTACCGTGCGAAACGCAGTGGTCGGCTGGATCTCGCCAGCGTGGCGCTTTCGCTGGCGGCCGTGCTGCCGGCGGTCTATGGGGTCAAGGAGCTCGCCAAGTTGGGGCTCGAACCGGTTCCCGTGCTTGCCCTGGCGCTGGGTGGCTTGATGGCGCTGGTCTTCGTGCGTCGCCAGCAGCGCCTGGACGACCCGCTGCTCGACATGCGGCTGTTCGGCAGCCGTACCTTCAGCGCCGCGCTGATCGTGCTGCTGGTGGGGCTGGTCGGCGTTTCCGGCGTGATGCTGCTGGTGACCCAGTACCTGCAGCTGGTGGCGGGGCTCACGCCACTGGCGGCGGGGCTGTGGATGGGGCCGCCGGCGCTGATGATGGTGCTGGCGGGCATCATGGCGCCGCTGATTGCCCGGCGCATTCGTCCCGGCTACGTGGTGGGCGCCGCTCTGGCGCTCTCCACGCTGGGCTATTGGCTGCTGGCCGCCGTTGAAGTGAACGCCAACGGGGTGGGCATGGCGATTGCCGGGTTCTCGCTGGTCTATCTCGGCCTTGGCACCATCGCCGCTCTGGGCACCGACCTGGTGGTGGGCGCAGCGCCGGCGGAGAAGGCCGGCTCGGCCTCGGCCATGTCGGAGATGGTGCAGGAGCTTGGCGTTGCGTTGGGCGTTGCGCTGTTGGGTAGCCTGGCCACCTTCGTCTACCGTGCCCAGGTCAGCGCGACGATGGCCAATGGCGAAATCGCCGAGGCGGCGGATGTCGTCGAGGAGAGCCTATGGGCCACCGTTTCGGCCGGCGAGAGCCTTCCCGCCGGTGTACTGCTGGAAGCCCAGCAGGCCTTTACCGCAGGGCTGAACGTGACCGCAACGGTGGGCGGTATCGCCATCCTGGCGCTGGCGGTGGTTTCCATCGTCAGCTTGCGACATGTCGGGGCGATAGGTGGAGAGGCCCGGGAGGCCTCAGGAGAGAAGGCCTCAGGAGAGAAGGGCGAGCCCTGCTCACCGGTTAGCTAGTCAGTACGCTCCAGCTCGCCATGGCGCAGTCGGCAATGCTCAGCAGGGTTTCGCGCGAGGCGCCGTCGCGGGCTTGGATCGACATGCCGTGCTGCAGGGTGACGAAGTAGCTGGCCAGGGCGCGACAGTCCGTCGAGGCGGGTAGCTCGCCTTCCTCGACGGCACGCTTCAGGCGGCGCTCCAACAGGCAGCCGTTCGCCTGGCGGTGGGCCTTCAAGGCATCGCAAACCTGTGCATTGGCGCCGTGCATCTGCGGGGCGGCAAGGACGATCATGCAGCCGCGAGGCGTATTGCCGCGGGTGAATGCCTCGGCCGTGGCGCGCAGCACGTGGGCGATGGCGGCGCGTGCCGTCGGCGCCGTTTCCACCTGCTCCCAGATACCGCTGCCTTCCGTCTGGACGTAGAGCGCCACTGCTTCATGGAACAGTGCCTCCTTGCTGCCGAAGGTGGCGTAGAGGCTGGGGGCGTTGATACCCATGGTCCGGGTCAGATCGGCGAGCGAGGCGTTGTCGTAGCCCTGAGTCCAGAACACCTCCATGGCCCGGCGCAGGGCTTCTTCTCTGTCGAAGCCGCGGGGTCTACCGCGCTGAGGCATGTCTTGCTCCTTTTTTTTGTATCGATAACTACAAAATATCTTGACAGCGACTTGGCTGTCTAGTCATCTTGTTTATGTATCGATCACTACATAATTTGTGAACGGAGGCGAGACATGCAGCAAATGAATGGCAAAGTCGCTTTGATCACCGGTGGCAGCCGCGGCATCGGTGCCGCCACTGCCCGACGTTTGGCAGCAGATGGAGCAAGCGTGGCGGTGACCTACGTCAACGGAGAAGCCCAGGCGCAGTCGGTGGTGGACGAGATCGTGTCGGCAGGTGGGCGAGCCATGGCGATTCGCGCCGACAGTCGCGACGACGCGGCGCTCGAGGCCGCCATCGAACGCACGGTGGCCGAGCTGGGCGGGCTCGATATCCTGGTCAACAACGCGGGTATCTTCCTGTCCGGGACGATCGACGAAACCACCTTGGAGGAGCTGGACCGCACCATCGCGATCAACTTGCGCGCGCCGGCGGTGGCGTCAAGGGCAGCAGTGGGGCATATGCCGGAAGGTGGGCGCATCATCACCATCGGCAGCAACCTTGCCGTTCGGGTGCCCTGGCCAGGCATCAGCCTGTATGCCATGAGCAAGGCGGGCCTGGTGGGGCTGACCAAGGGGCTGGCACGAGACCTCGGGCTGCGCGGCATCAACGTCAACATCGTGCATCCAGGCTCTACCGATACCGACATGAATCCCGCCGACGGCGAGCTCTCCGACCCCCAGCGTAGCTTGATGGCCATCCCCCGTTACAACGAGGCCGACGACGTAGCTGGCCTGGTGACCTGGTTGGCCGGCCCGGAGGGGCGTTCGGTGACTGGCGCCGAGTTCACCATCGATGGCGGTGCCAATATCTGAAGAGTTACCCTCTACTAGCTTGTGTGCCGACCCGGTGGGCCGGCACACACTAATCACGCGGGGTTGGTAAGGAGGGGTTTCATATCCAGGCTCGCCACCAGTTCCTCCACCAGTGCGCAGATATCCTGCTCGGCCTGGGCCAGCGAGGCCTGCAGGCGTTCGCCGCCGAACTCGTCGTACTCCGCCGCGATACCGTGCACGTCGTTGATGCCCAGGTAGCCGAATACGGTGCGAATGTGCGGCTCGACGTGGTTGGCGTGGGCCATGCGCTCGCCCGGTTCGTAGCCGTAGTCGCCGCGGGAGCTCAGCACCACCAGGCGCTTGCGCATCTCGGTCAGCATCGGCCAGTAGGGTAACCCCTGGCGCGAGCGGTCGAAGCCGAAGGTACGCCCGACCCGGACGATGTTGTCGATATAGGCCTTGAAGCCGGCCGGGACGCCGAAGTTGTACATCGGCACGCCGGCAACGATCAGGTCCGCCTCTAGCAGCTCATCGACCAGGGTATCGCTCTCGGCCAGGGTGTCGTGCATCCAGGGCTCGCGCGCTTCCGGTTTGGTGAAGGCGGCGTGGATCCACTCGCCGGTTACGGGGCGTGGCGGATGCTGGCCCACGTCGCGATAGAGGAGGCGATCGCCGGGGCGGGCTTTCTTCCATTGCGCGACGAAGTGCGCACTGAGACGCCGGGAGTGGGAGCCATGCGGGTCGATACCGGAACGGCCGGAGCGGGCGCTGGCGTCGAGGTGAAGTAGCGTGATCATGAGCGTCTCCTGACAAGAAAAACTCAACTCGGGTGATGCGTGGAAGACAGGATCGGTTCATGATGCAAGGCTGACAAACGATGATTTCTTGAGGGATGGAATAGCTGAGCTTGTCCATGGGCTGGGCTTGTCCATAGACTGGGCCTTGGCAATAAGGAGATGCCGGTGAACCGACGCACGCTGCCGCTATCCCAATTGCGCGCCTTCGAAGCGGCGGCGCGCCATTGCAGTTTCAAACGGGCCGCCGAGGAGCTGGCCGTCACGCCGGCGGCGGTCAGCCATCAGGTACGTGAGCTGGAAGCGCTGCTGGGCGTGGCGCTGTTCGAGCGACGCGTACGCCAGGTGGCGCCGACCCCGGCCGCCATGCAACTTCTTCCCGTGCTGCAGCGTGGCTTCGACGCCTTCGGCGAAGCGCTGGAGGCGCTGCGGGAGCAGGGCGATGGCGGTAGCGTAACGCTCTCCTGCACGCCGGCCTTTGCCAGCCAGTGGCTGTTGCCGCGCCTGGCTGACTTCCATGCGCGGTGCCCCGATACCGATCTGCGCATTCATGCCAGCGAGGCGCCGCTGGATCTGTCACGCAGCGCGTCGCTGGCGATTCGCTATGGCATGGGGCCTTACCCGGAGCTCGAGGTCGAGGTGCTGGCCGAGGATGCCTTTGCCCTGGTGGCCAGCCCACGGCTGGCACTGGCCGGGTATGAGGATCTGAAAACGGTACGCCACATCGTCTTCGACTGGCACTGCTCCAGCTTGGGCCTGCCCTCTTGGCAGCACTGGTGCCAGGCGGCGGGCCTGGACCCGGTCGACCTCGGCGCGAGCCTGACTTTCTCCGACGAGAGCCATGCCATCCAGGCCGCCATTGCCGCCCAGGGAGTGGCCCTGCTGAGCCTCACATTGATGAAGGCGGAACTCGAGCGCGGCGTGCTTCAGGTACCCTTCGGGCCGAGGTTGCCGGGGCTGCGCTATCAACTGGTCCGGCATCGTCGGTTTGCCGGGCATGCCGCCCTGGAGCAGGTTGCGGCGTGGCTGCGCGAGGAATTTGCCCGAGACTTCGACGGGCGGACCGAAGCCATACTGGACAGGCCTGCCCACCACTGATGATGTCTTGTCGAGCGTAGAAGACCGGCGCATGCTGCCTGTTGATAGGATCTGACGAGGAGGAAACCATGGTGCCGTTGGCCGATCTGTTGCTTTTCGCCCTGGCCGCTCTGGTCGTGGTGCTGACGCCGGGCCCGAACATGATCTACCTGATCTCGCGCTCGATCTGTCAGGGGCGGGCTGCGGGTGTGATCTCTCTCTTCGGTGTGCTGGCCGGTTTCCTGGTGCACATGCTGGCGGCGGCCGTCGGCTTGACCGCGCTGTTCCTGGCCATTCCCATGGCCTACGAGATACTCAAGTGGGCCGGCGCGCTGTACCTGCTCTTCCTGGCCTGGCAGGCCGTGAGGCCCGGCGCGCGTTCACCCTTCGAGGCGCGCGCGCTTCCTGCGGACCGGCCTCGCAAGCTGTTCCTGATGGGTTTTTTGACCAACCTGCTCAACCCCAAGATCGCCGTCTTCTACCTGGCGATCTTCCCGCAGTTCGTCTCGCCCGAGCATGGCTCGGTGTTCCTGCAGAGTCTGGTGCTCGGCTTTACCCAGATCGGTGTGAGCTTCACGGTCAACCTGGCGATTGCCCTCTCGGCGGCGGGTATCGCCACCTGGTTTCAGCAGCGCCCCACCTGGCTGGCCGTCCAGCGCTACGTCATGGGCGGCGTGCTGGCCGGCATGGCGGCCAAGCTCGCCGCGGAGCCGCGGCACGGCGTCTAGCGCATGCGCCTGAGGAGATGGCTTGCGTCGAGCGGCTGACCGCTGGATGGCCGGAACCGCTGCCGTCGAAAGGTGCCCGGGCTTTTGCCCATGATCCGTCGAAACCGACGATGGAAGGTCGAAAGATCCGTGAAGCCGGCATCGAAGGCAATCGTCGAGATGGGTTCGTCGGTGTTGAGGAGCCGATGTGCGGCCCGCTTCATGCGCAGGTGCAGTACGTACTGGTACGGCGTCATGCCGACGACGTTGCGAAAGGTGCGTAGAAAGTGGTAGCGGCTCATATGAGCACGGTCGGCGAGCGCGTCCAGAGAGAGGTCGTCCTCCTGGGCTTCGTGAATGCTCCTTTCGATATGGCGTACGGCCTCGGTAACTCGGCGCACATAGCGTGGACTTGCGTTCCCCCACTCGGGGCGCTCGCCATGGGTCAACTGCATGACGGTTTCCGCCCAGAGCGGTACAAGCTCGAGCAGTGCCGGTTTCTCCAGCGTGGCCGCGGACGCCAAGGCGGCAGTGACGGGGGCCAGCGCCGGGCTCGGTGAAAGCATTGGGCGAGCGAAGGTCGTGCTGCGCATGCCCGGCACCTCGGCCACTAGGGTTTCCCAGTACTCCGGCGTGAGGCGAAGGGAGATGCAGCGGTCTCCGGCACCGTGCTCGTGGCTACAGCAAAAGCACTGCCCCACGTTGCCGAGCAGAAGGCCGCCGGGTGGTAGCAGCGCTTTGCCGGTCTCGGTTCGATACAGGAAGGTGCCGCTCATGACCCCGGCGATGATGACGCTGCCATGCCGCTCCTCGAAAGGGCGATCCTGCGGTCCCGCGGTGCAGATAAGCTCCTGCATTTCCCAACCCGGTCCAGTCGCGATCAGATGGGACGTCGTTGTCATGACCGATATCCTTTGTGCACGAGCGGCGTGGCAAGTAGAGCAATTTTACCCAAGTGCGTTCTCCCCGGCTGCGTCAACCTCATGAGGATTGAGGCATTCCACTCACTCGGAAAAGCGGAGAACGTATCATGGCCGACCTGAATACCACGTCTCGACTGCCCGTCGTACGCCACTGGCACGGTTGGACTTCATGCGAGCGGGCCGACGATTATGAGGCGTTACTGCGAAACACGATCATCCCGGGCATTCTCGATCGCCAGATCGCCGGCCTGCGCCGCTTCGAACTGCTGCGCCGCGATGGCGACGATGAGGTGGAGTTCATCACCGTGATGTGGTTCGACAGCCTGGAAGAGGTGCGTACATTTGCCGGCGACGACTACGAGGCAGCCGTCGTACCGGCGTCGGCTCGTGCCTTGCTGAGCCGCTTCGACGTACTCTCGGCGCATTTCGACGTTCGCTTCGTCCATTCGTGAGCCTGTGACGGGCGGGTGGCGTCCTGCCAGATCGCCTTTCGCCCGTCCTGTTTCCGTTGCCGGTCTGGCCTCGGCGCGCTGTGCTCTGCTCGGTCATGCGCTACGTTAGGGCCTGCCCTAGGACTTGCCCGCCCGGCGCACGCCTGCGGCCAGGTCACGCACCACGCCATGAACGGCCTCGATGGCGCCATGTCGAGTCTCAGCGCTTTCGATGGCTTCTACCAGGGCCGAGCCGACCACCACGGCATCGCTGAATCGGCCAATCGCTTGCGCCTGTGCGGCAGTGCGAATGCCGAAACCAACGGCAACAGGCAAGCGGCTACGCTCGCGCAGCCGACCCACCATGCCTTCGACATCGTGAAAGTCCGGAGCACGGACGCCCGTGATGCCATTTACCGAGACGCAATAGAGGAAGCCCGAGGCGTTATCCAGCACCCGGGGCAGCCGCTTGGCGTCGGTGGTCGGGGTGGCGAGGCGGATGAAGGCAATACCGTGCTCCCTGGCGGGCAGGCACAGCTCGTCATCATGCTCGGGCGGCAGGTCGACCACGATCAAGCCATCGACACCGGCGCGGGCCGCATCGGCCAGGAATCGCGCCACGCCGTAGCGGTGGATGGGATTGTAATAGCCCATCAGCACCAGTGGCGTTTGCGAATCCTGTTGGCGGAAGGCGTGCACCAACTCGAGCGTCCGGGTCATGGTTTGTCCGCTCCCGAGGGCGCGTAGCGCTGCCTTCTGGATCGTGGGGCCGTCGGCCATGGGATCGCTGAACGGCATGCCGATCTCGATCACGTCGGCGCCTGCCGCGGGCAGCCCCTGGAGGATTTTCAGCGAGGTCTCGAAGTCAGGGTCGCCGGCAGTGACGTAGGTTACCAGGGCCGGCCTTTGTTCCGCCTTGAGCGCGGCAAAGCATTCATCGAGGCGAGTCGCGGCGTTCATGGGGTTTTCCTTGGCACCGTTCATTGGACGTTCTCTCCCAGGTGATGGGCGACGCTCATCATGTCCTTGTCGCCGCGCCCGCTCAGGTTGACCACCATGAGGTGGTCGTGGGGCAGCGACGGCGCACGCTTGGCGACCTCGGCCAGGGCGTGGGCCGATTCGAGCGCGGGAATGATCCCCTCCTGACGACAGCAGAGCTGGAACGCCGCGAGCGCTTCGTCGTCGGTGATCGAGACGTACTCGACACGTCCTCGTTCATGCAGCCAGGCATGCTCGGGACCGATGCCGGGATAATCGAGCCCGGCCGATATCGAGTGAGCATCGATGATCTGGCCATCCTCGTCCTGCAGCAGGTAGGTGCGGTTGCCGTGCAGTACCCCGGGCTCGCCGCCGGTGAGGCTCGCCGCGTGCATGCCGGTCTCGACGCCCTTGCCGCCGGCCTCGACACCGATCATCTGGACCGTTTCATCAGCGAGGAAGGGATGGAACAACCCCATGGCATTCGAGCCGCCGCCGATGCAGGCGACGAGAGAGTCGGGTAGACGTCCTTCCTTCTCGAGAATCTGCGTGCGGGTCTCGCGCCCGATCACCGCCTGGAAGTCACGCACCATGGCGGGGTAGGGGTGCGGTCCGGCCACGGTGCCGATGATGTAGAAGGTGTCCTCGACGTTGGTCACCCAGTCGCGCAGCGCCTCGTTCATCGCATCCTTGAGCGTGCCGGTACCCGTCGTCACCGGGATGACTTCGGCGCCGAGCAGTTTCATGCGAAACACGTTGGGTTGCTGGCGTTCGATATCGGCCGAGCCCATGTAGACGACACAGGGCATGCCGAAGCGTGCTGCGACGGTGGCGGTGGCGACGCCATGCATGCCGGCGCCCGTTTCGGCGATGATGCGGGTCTTGCCCATGCGCTTGGCGAGCAGGATCTGGCCGATGCAATTGTTGATCTTGTGAGCTCCGGTGTGATTGAGCTCCTCGCGCTTGAGGTAGATCCTGGCGCCGCCAAAGTGCTCGGTAAGGCGCTCGGCAAAGTAGAGTGGACTGGGCCGGCCAACGTAATCGCGCTGGAAGTAGGCGAGCTGGCGCTGGAATTCGCTGTCTTGCCGGGCCGCATCGTATTCGCTCTGAAGCTCGCTAATCAGGGGCATCAACGTCTCGGGGACGAAGCGTCCGCCGAAGCGGCCAAACATGCCATGGGCATCGGGCTGCATCGAAAGGTCGGTCATGGCGTACCTCGAAGGGTCAGGGAGCTTTCGATGAAGCTAGCGCAGACAGGCGGGGCAAAAAATCGATAAGATGGCGGCTACATGTGAGCTAGGATCACAGATCGATGCACTCCATGCCTTCTCTCAGCGCACTGCGCGCGTTCGAGGCCACCGCGCGGTTGGGTAGCGTCACGGCCGCGGCGAATGAACTCAGCGTGACTCACGGCGCGGTCAGCCGTCAGCTGCGGAGCCTGGAAGAGCATTTCGGCGTGGCGCTGTTCACCAAGGCGGGCCGCGGCCTGCAGCTCACGAGTCACGGGGAGCGGCTGCAGCACGGCGTTGGCGAGGCATTCCTGCGCCTGCGAGACAGCTGCGCGCAGTTGAAGCGTGACGTCGAGGCGTCGCCGTTCATCCTGGCCTGTCCGGGTAGCCTCCTGGCACGCTGGCTCATTCCACGGCTCGATCGCCTGCATCGTGAGCTGCCGGAACTCAAGCTGCATGTCGTCGCCAGCGAGAGCGAAGCTACCCCTGGGAGGGATGAGGTCAGCGCAACGCTGACGTTCGCGGAACCGCCATGGCCGGCCGACCTGGAGGTGATCGAGTTGGCCGCGGAACACATCGGCGCGGTGCTGAGCCCGCCGCTGGCCGCTCGGTTCGATCCCGAGCGGCCGGCGACACTGTTTGACGCCAAACTGCTGCATACCGCCTCCAGGCCTCAGGCCTGGCCGCACTGGGCGCGTGCACATGGGCTCGATTCGGCGCGTCTCGACCGGGCGCTGGCCAAGGGCCAGGGCTTCGATCATCTCTATTATCTGATCGAGGCGGCAGTAGCCGGATTGGGGGTGGCGATAGCGCCCCGGCTGTTGGTCGAGGACGAGGTGCGCCAGGGGCGGCTGATCGCACCGTGGGGCTTCGTCGAGACGCCCGCCCGGCTATGTCTGTGGCTTTCACCCACGGACAATCGACGCTGCAGTGCTCGGCTCATCGAATGGCTCGAGCGTGAGCTGAACGACATGCTCTCTTCTCGGTAACCGGAGACTGCCCGGGAACATCGCGTATCTCCCCGCACTCGATTACGTTGTAGGAAAGCGATTTTCCGGAGCGCCCATGCCGCTCGATGCCTTTCATCCCGCCGTCAGCGACTGGTTCGCACGCGACCTCGGTCCCCCCACCGAGGTCCAGGCGCGCGCCTGGCCGGCCATCGGCGCAGGCGGCCATGTGCTGATCGCTGCCCCCACCGGCTCGGGCAAGACCCTGGCGGCCTTCCTCGCCGCCATCGATGGCCTGGTGCGCCGCGGGCTCGACAGCGAGCTGCCCGACGAGACGGTGGTGCTCTATGTCTCGCCGCTGCGCGCGCTCTCCAACGACATCCAGCGCAACCTGCAGGCGCCGATTCGCGGCATCGCCGAGGGGCTTGAGGCAGACGGCCGGGAGGCACCGGAGATACGCGCCTGGGTGCGCACCGGCGACACCACCTCGGCGGAGCGCGAGCGCATGCGCAAGCGTCCGCCGCATATCGTGGTCACCACGCCGGAGTCGCTCTACGTGCTGCTGACGTCCGACTCGGGGCGGCGGATGCTCTCCAGCGTGCGCACGGTGATCGTCGACGAGATTCATGCGGTGGCCGGCACCAAGCGCGGCTCGCACCTGGCGCTGTCGCTGGAGCGGCTGGCCGGGCTCACCGCGCGCCCGCCGCAGCGCATCGGGCTCTCGGCCACCCAGAAACCGGTGGAGGCGGTGGCGGCGTTCCTTACCGGCGGCAGTGAGTGCACCATCGTCGACACCGGCCACGTGCGCCGGCGCGACCTGGCCATCGAGGTGGCCGGCTCGCCGCTCACCGCGGTGATGGCCAACGAGGTGTGGGAAGAGGTCTACGACCGCTTGGCAGAACTGGTGAGAGAACACCGCACTACGCTGATCTTCGCCAACACCCGACGGGTATGCGAGCGCGTGGCGCGCCACCTGGCCGACCGCCTGGGGGATGAGTGGGTGACCTCGCATCACGGCAGCCTGGCCCGCGAGCACCGCCTGGATGCCGAGCAGCGCCTCAAGCAGGGCGGGCTGCGCGCGCTGGTGGCCACCGCTTCGCTGGAGCTCGGCATCGACATCGGCGAGGTGGATCTGGTCTGCCAGCTCGGCTCGCCGCGCTCGATGTCGGCCTTCCTGCAGCGGGTGGGCCGCTCCGGTCATGGCGTGGGGCGTACCCCCAAGGGGCGGCTGTTCCCACTGACCCGCGACGACCTGGTGGAGTGCAGCGCGCTGATGGGGGCGGTGCAGGCCGGCGAGCTCGACCGGCTGCACATCCCCGAGGGGCCGCTCGACGTGCTGGCCCAGCAGATCGTCGCCGAGGTTGCCGGCGCGGGCGAAACCGAGGAGAGCGCGCTGTTCACACGCCTCCGCGCCGCCTGGCCTTATCGCGCGCTGAGCGAGGAGCGCTTCGATGCGGTGGTGCAGATGCTCGCCGACGGCTACACCACCCGGCGCGGGCGGCGCGGCGCCTATCTGCATCGCGACCGGGTCAACGGCCGCCTGCGCCCGCGGCGCAACGCGCGGCTCGTCGCCCTGACCAACGGCGGGGCGATTCCCGACCACTTCGACTACGACGTGATCCTGCAGCCCGAGGAGCTCCGCGTCGGCACCGTCAACGAGGACTTCGCCTTCGAGAGCATGCCGGGCGATATCTTCCAGCTCGGCAACCAGGCCTATCGCATCCTCAAGCTCGCCACCGGCAAGCTCTTCGTCGAGGACGCCCGCGGCGCGCCGCCAAGCATCCCGTTCTGGTTCGGCGAGGCGCCGGCGCGTACGGAAGAACTCTCGCAGGCGGTGTCGCGGCTGCGCGAGGGAATCGACCGGCAGCTGGCCGAAGGCGACGAGGCCGAGGCCCAAGCGTGGCTGGAAGCCGAATACGGCCTGGCGCCGGCCGCCGCCGAGCAGCTGGTGCGCTACCTGGCCGTGGCGCGGGCGGCGCTGGGTGTGATTCCCAGCCAGCGCCACCTGGTGCTGGAACGCTTCTTCGACGAGGCCGGCGACATGCACCTGGTGCTGCACTCGCCCTTCGGCTCCAAGCTAAACCGCGCCTGGGGCCTGGCGCTGCGCAAGCGCTTCTGCCGCAAGTTCAACTTCGAGCTGCAGGCGGCGGCACTGGAGGACAGCATCGTGCTGTCGCTGGGGCCGACCCACAGCTTCCCGCTCGAGGAGGTATGGGGCTATCTCAACGCCAGGACGGTACGCGAGGTGCTGATCCAGGCGCTGCTCGATGCGCCGATGTTCGGCCTGCGCTGGCGCTGGAACGCCTCGGTGGGGCTCGCCGTGCCGCGCACCCGCAACGGCCGACGGCGTCCGCCGCAGCTGCAGCGCCAGGACTCCGAGGACCTGCTCTCGGTGGTCTTTCCCGACCAGCTCGCCTGCGCCGAGAACCTGGCCGGGGCGCGGGAGCTGCCCGATCACCCGCTGGTCGACCAGACCCTGCACGACTGCCTGACCGAGGCCATGGACATCGACGGCCTCGAGCGCTTGCTGGCGCGCCTCGAAACCGGCGAGATCGCCGTCAGCGGGCGCGACCTTGCAGTGCCCTCGCCGCTGTCGGAAGAGGTGGTCAACGCGCGGCCCTACGCCTTCCTCGACGATGGTGCCCAGGAGGAGCGGCGCACCCTCAGCGTGCGCACCGGCGCCGCGCTTGACGTGGCCGAGGCCGCTGCCTCGGCGCGCTACGCCCCGGAGGTGGTCGCCCGGGTGCGCGAAGAGGCCTGGCCCGCGCCGCGCGATGCCGACGAGCTGCACGACGCGCTGGTGATGAGTGGCTTCATCGCCATGCACGAAGCCGAAGAGGGGTGGCGGCCCTGGTTCGACACGCTCGCCCGGGACAGGCGTGCCGCGGTCGTTACGCCACCCGACGGCGAGCCGCTGTGGATGGCAGCGGAGCGCCTGGGCGAGCTGCTGGCGCTCCACCCCGGGGCAGGTATCGAACCGTCCATCGAGGCGGCGGGCGAGGCGCCGGAAACCCCCGACGAGGCACTGACCGAGCTGCTGCGTTCGCGGCTCGAGACGCTGGGGCCGGTCACCGCGGCAAGCCTGGGCGCGCCGCTGGGTATATCGCTGGATCGCACCATGGCGGCGCTGGCACGCCTGGAGGTCGAGGGCTTTGTGCTGCAAGGAAACTTCCTGGGCGGCAGCGAAGTGGCCTGGTGCGAGCGGCGCCTGCTGGCGCGCCTGCACCGCTATGCCATCGACCGCCGTCGCGCCGAGATCGAGCCGGTGAGCGTCCAGCACTACCTGCGTTTCCTGCTCGACTGGCACGGCCTGACCGACCGGCCGCAGGGGCCAGAGGCGCTGGCCGCGGCGGTGGAGCGGCTGGAGGGCTTTCCCGTGGCGGCGGGTGCCTGGGAGAGCGACGTGCTGCCGGCGCGGGTGGCCGATTTCTCGCCGCACATGCTCGACCAGCTGCTCGCCAGCGGACGCTTCATCTGGCTGCGCCTGCTGCCACCCAGAATAGCCGAGGGCGACGAACGCCAGCGTCCCGGTCCGCTGCGCAACACGCCGATCGCCCTCATCGATCGCCAGGCATTGCACGACTGGCGTCAGGCGGCTCCGGCGCCCGATGTCGGCGAGCTGCCGCTCTCCGGCGGGGCACGCCGGGTGCTGGAGGCGCTGCAGGGCGGCGGGGCGATGTTCTTCGCCGACCTGCTCGGCCCCGCGCACATGCTGCGCACCCAGGTGGAGGAGGCGCTGGGCGAGCTGGCCTCCTGGGGCCTGGTCACCTCAGACAGCTTCACCGGCCTGCGGGCGCTGATCGCCCCGGCCAGCAAGCGTCCGCCCATCGCCGCAGGCGGGCGTCGGCGCCGGCGGCATGCGCCGGGAGTGGACGCCGCCGGGCGCTGGTCGTGGCTGCCCGCGCCGGAGCGCGATGCGGTACCGGAAAAGCGCCGCATCGCGACGGACATGGAGAGCCTGGAGCACATCGCCTGGGTGCTGCTGGAGCGCTACGGCGTGGTCTTTCGCCGTGTGATCGAGCGCGAGCCGGCACTGCCGCCCTGGCGCGAGCTGCTGTATGTCTACCGCCGGCTGGAGGCGCGCGGCGAGATTCGCGGCGGTCGCTTCGTGCAGCAGTTTGCCGGCGAGCAGTTTGCCCTGGCCGAGGCGGTGGGGGCGCTCAAGGCCATGCGCCGCAGGGAGCCGGACGGCACCCGCGTGGCGGTGGC